>Ga0210408_10000105_pt1 | contig 131189 bp, 120 predicted proteins | sample IncBWH4MmetaG_FD_155471 | JGI IMG/M metagenome (GOLD analysis project Ga0210408, IMG submission 155471) | Forest soil microbial communities from Barre Woods Harvard Forest LTER site, Petersham, Massachusetts, United States - Inc-BW-H-4-M | ecosystem: Environmental > Terrestrial > Soil >... | reverse complement strand
ACCTTTCGACATGGCGAATGTAGTAGCGTGTGGTACCCTCGGAGTAATGACGACGCTGGAGTTCCTCCAGCATGATTTTTCGTAGATGGGTCACAGGGACCTCCTTGTGACCCAAAATTTATCTGACCATGGGCACCAACACTGCCGAGCTCACCCACGCGGCAGCGTCCGCCGCGCGAGCGGCTTCGTTCTGACGGGCAACTCGGAAACTATCGCCCTAAAACACGAGAACGGGAGATCTCATTCAAGCCAGAAATCTCCCGCCGTGGTGTTCTTGAGTCTATGCGTACAGCGCCAAACTGCTGCTATTGGCGTGTTCTTGTGCTTCTTCCGACTCAGCATCCTTGCCTTTGAGCTAGGCTAGCGTGACATCGAGCGACTCGTGTCCGAGCCGGATACGGACCGGATTCGTCGTGGTCTTCAATGACGGGAACGTTTGCATTGAGCGCTTCAAAATATGCCTGCTTGCGCTTCTGAGCGTCGATTGCCGAGTCGAGGTCGTCGCCAACCGCTTCCCATGGACGGGTGCCGTCGGCCAGCGAATATCGCAGGAAATAGGGACCGGTGAGAACGGCGGGGTGGCGCCCACATCCGAGATTAACCTTTTGATAGCGTCGGGCTTTGCCTTTGCCGACCTGGCGATAGAGTGTGACTGCCATATTGCCTCCAGTGCTTAATACCGCGCGGAGGCAAATGATCGGAATTTGGTAGTCAGTTGGTAGTCACGTACTGTAAATAGCGGAAACTAAAGGTCTGGCGGAGAGGGAGGGATTCGAACCCTCGGTACAGGTGTTAGCCCGTACAACGGTTTAGCAAACCGCCGCCTTCAGCCACTCGGCCACCCCTCCGGCGGAACTTTTGCAGCCCCATTGTAGCAGTGAGGGGTATTTTTGTGGCGACCATGAACTGCACAGTTCCAACTTGCGGATACATCAAGACGCGATTTGGTCAAGCGACGCTAGACTTGGCGGAACGGGAAGCGCGGGCGGGGGACGCGACCTCAACTCGATTTCGACCGACTTGCTTGGCCCGGTAGAGCGCTTTGTCTGCCGCTTGAATCACTTGCTCGACGTTCCGTGTCTTGGCACCCGGTCCCGCGACTCCGATACTGACCGTAACGCCAACGCGGTAGTCTTCGTCGCGCAGGTTCATCCCGGTGGCTCGGACAGCACGACGGCGAGATGCCGATCGTCGGTCTGAACTTCGTCGATCTGAACTTCCTCGGTTCGCGTCGCCCTGATCCGCACTTCGCTGAAGCCGGTCTCGACTTGCGCCTCTACGTTCACCATTTATTCGGCTTGGATCCGAGGGATGGCGGCGGCGCTCCTGGACACCGCGCACGTGGAACACAGATTCTTCGATAGTAATTCGCAGCTGGTCCAGATGGGGCAGCGCTTCCTTCGGGGATTTTCCCTCAAACAAAATGGAGAACTCTTCGCCTCCGATGCGGAACGCCCGGCCGCCTCCAGTCACACTGCTAAGTCTCGACGCCACCATACGCAGAACCTGATCGCCGGTGTCGTGGCCATAGGTGTCGTTGAAACGTTTGAAATGGTCCACGTCTACGACCGCAACCGCATAAGGCTCCTCGAGATGGGGCAGGGTCTCATTGAAAGCCCGCCGTCCCTGCAGGCTCGTCAATTCGTCGTGATAGGCGAGGAAATACGAATTCTCGATGATCGAGCTGACCAGAATCAGACCTGCGGTCGCCACATAGGCGCCGGCGATCCGTCCGACGCCGCCGGCTTCAAGAGCCGTCAGGGTTGCGGCGAGCGACCACAGCAGGCCGCTCTCGAGTGGCTTGCGATAGAAGAGGAAACGACTGAGCAAGATTCCGAAGGCGACCAAGAATGCCAGCAGCACGATTGGCGACAAGATCCAGTGGGATGGATTCCGGCCGATGAAGTCGGAATTGAGAAATGATGGGCCGGTAGCTGTGCCCGGACGACAGAGGACAGCAACGAACACGGATTCGAAAAAGAGCAGCGCCAACCGGGAGGCGATCGACGGGAGTGCCAAGCCTCGTTCTGCCATCAGCGAAAAAGCGACGAAGTTCAGTGGTAAGAGGAAGGCAACAGCTTCCAAGGCAATGTGTCCTGGACCGGCAGCCGCGGCTCGGCCAACAGAGAAGAACTCCACAGCACGGTGCGCCAGAAACAGACTAAGCAGCGCAAACAGAATGCGGCTTGAGTGGAAACGCCAAGCGAGCAGAATGCCGGCAACAAAAACGGAAAAATAGTAAAAGCTGACGGTGGAAGCTGAAATCGACAGAAGTCCACCTTGCAATAGCATAGCAGCGACGAGCAACAGCACGCCCCCGGGAATTACCAGGGATTTCAGCGTTCCCTTTCTCCAAGCGTCCACGCAGCCCTTTCTTCGAGCCCAGTGCTGGCCTTTAGCAATTATCTCCGGCGGCAGGAAAGGCCGGCGAGTGACCGCGCAGGTTCCAGGCGAAAAGGGGCCAGTTCCATTTCGATACTTTGTTCGCTTTGCGAACACCACGACCTTTTAGGCGGTGCCCCGTCTCTTGCCTGCTTGGGATTGCGGAGTAAGAATCAGATTGTTCACATTAGAGTCATCTGATGCGCATCCTGATCGCGGAAGACGATCCCGCACTCGCCAGCTTCGTGAAAAAGGGTTTGGAAGCTGAACACTACGCAGTCGACATTTCGGGGGACGGAGAACAAGCTCGTGCGCTGGCTGGTGAGTTTGATTTTGATCTGGTCGTTCTCGACCTTAACCTGCCGCGGTTGGACGGAGTCTCGCTCCTGCGCCAGGTACGCACCCGCAAACCCAGCATGCCAATTCTGGTTTTGACGGGGCGCACTCGAGTGGAAGATCGAGTGCAATGCCTGGATCTGGGAGCCGATGACTACCTAGCCAAACCGTTTTCCTTCAGCGAGCTTTCCGCTCGTATCCGGGCGCTGATGCGGCGCAGCCATCTGCCGGCAGAATCAGTGCTGGTTATCGACGATCTCAAAATCGACCGAGTGGAGCGGCGAGTAGAGCGCGCCGGCAAACGCATCGAGCTGACATCCAAGGAATTTGCTTTGCTGGAGTACCTGATGCGCAATGCCGGACGCAGAATCACCCGAGCCATGATCATCGAGCATGTGTGGAATCTTTCCTTCGATACCTGCACCAACGTGGTAGACGTTTACATAAACTACGGTCTGCGAATTCTTGAAGTGCTCTCGTCTCCGCTGGCACACTGAATGGAAGACAACACATTCATCGGCGGGACGAATTGGATTTCGACTGTCCGACGCCACTGGGGAACACTTTTCCGAAGCTGCGCGGATGGGAACTGCGGGCGCCGGCGAGGCTGGCGCCAATTGTGCCCGCGAACAACTGGCATCCGGCTAAATGGATTGTGGTATTGCAGTTCACAGTGCTTCGAAGGCGCGTTAGTACGCATCTTCTCGAGCGCGCAAGCTACCATTGTTCCTGGGGTGCCAGCTGGGCATCGAATGCCGTTGGGATTGTTGTTGCTTTCACGCGGACACGTCACGGATTCCCAGTTGCGCGTGGCCCTAGAGGTACAGAGCTCTGGCGGCCGTGGCCGAATCGGAGAGTGCCTGTTAGAACTGGGCTTTGTCACCGAATTGCAAGTGACAGCGGCACTCGGCGCGCAGTGGGCCTGTCCGGTGTTTCCCGGTCAGCGAGTCAACTCCTCTACCTGCGACGGCATGTTGCCGCTGCCGCTGCTCGAGAATTTCCGTATGCTGCCGGTGCAATTTGTGGCGGCTACGCGCATCCTGTATATCGCTTTCGGCGCAGAGGTCAACTATGGTGTCCTCTACGCGATCGAACGGATGCTCGGTTGCCGCACCGAGGCCTGCGTAATCAGCGACCGTTGCCTGCGCGACGCGCTGGAGTGCCTTGCCCAAGAGCGACGCACTGGGGACCGGCTCTTTGAAGGCTGGGGCGACGCGCGCGAGATGGCCCGCCTCACCTCGGGATACGCGCTCAAATTCGCGGCTCCGACGGTTCGCATCATGGGATGCGGAGAATATATCTGGGTCCGGCTCGAGTCCGGTTCCGATTTCGCGAATCTTTTGTTTCGCCAATCTGCGCCGTCAGCGAAAGTGCAGCAGTTGTTGCGCGCTTAGCCCAGCCATAGTTTGGCGGGACATTCCTAAAGCCTGCCCCGCCAATGCCGATAACTCTTGCAGGTGGATTTCGGTTTAGCACGGTCTGACGGACGAACAATGAAAGCCACAGCCACATCGCCAACGCGCTCCAAAGACCGATCAGCGTGGTTGCCGATATTGAAACAATCGATCGATGAAGTGTTCGAGGTCATGCTCGAGTATCGGTTGGAGACTCCCAGCGAGTCAGACAAACCGGAAGCTCTGGAGTTTACAGCTTTGGTGGGGTTGGCCGGAGAATTGTGCGGCGTAGTCATCTTCCGGTGCTGTGCCCACTCTGCGGTACGAATGACCTCCAAAATGCTAGGCCTGAACGTCGACCCGCCAGAGGCGCAGGTCTGGGACGCGGTTGGAGAACTCTGCAACGTCATCGCGGGCAACTTCAAGAACAAGCTCCCGGGTATCGCGGAGCGTTGCCTGCTGTCGATCCCCACTGTAGTCATCGGTGCGAATTGTCGTTTTCACTCCCTCGCGGACTCGTGCCCGATGGAAGTTCAATTCGGCTTCGAAGGGACAACCGTTGTCGTGACCGTCGAGGTCCACAGTTAAGCGTTCCCGGTCGGCGAATGCTCTTGAGTCGCCTCCCAATGTGCATTACAGGAGGACACTGCGACAATAATTTGTTCCTGTTTGAGTATCACGCCACTGAAGAGGGCGTGGTGGCGGATGGCAGTACGAGAAATAAATCGGGACTATCTCTTCAATTAAAAAGGCCAGCTCGAGAGCTGGCCCTTGCGCGATGCGGGAACAGAAGCTACTTTTTTGGGGCGATTGCGTCTTTGGTGGCCTTCGCCACGCGGAATTTCACCACGGTCTTGGCCTTGATTTGAATGGGTTCGCCGGTCTGGGGATTTCGTCCCATACGGGCTTTGCGGTGGGCCTTTACCAGGCGGCCGAGTCCGGGAATTACGAACACGCCGTTCTTTTTGGTTTCTTTCACGGCGGTCTCGGTGAGATGTTCAAGGAAAGCCGCGGCGGTCTTGTTGTTGGACTCCAACTTTTCCGCCAGATGGCGAACAAGTTGGGTTTTGGTCATGCCTGAAGCCATGAAACCTCCTCTAGGAAAACTCTGATTTTGCTGCGATGGCCGCTATCTTATACTAGGATTGCTGTGGAAAAATAGCGTTTCAAGCGCATTTTATGCGGTTTTTTTCGACTCAAGAGCCGAAAAGGCCATAGAAATCGGCTTTCCCGTCACCTTGGCGTTCCAAAATGGCGCTTTTTTCGGAGTTTCCGACTCCTTGGGAGAACAACCCCACGTGTGGGCTCATCCGATCTTGCATGTCATAATGTTTCCATGGGAGACCAGTATTCGTGAGTTGCGCGATTTGTGAGAAGCGAAAAGAAAAGCGCTTTTGCCCTGCCGTACACGGACGCATCTGCCCGCAATGCTGTGGCGAGCAGCGCGAAGTGACGCTCGATTGCCCCAGCGATTGCATCTACCTGCAGCAGGCGCGAGAACATGAAAAACCGCGTCCCACGGAGGCTTTGGAGCCGGCTGCACTGTTCCTGCAGGTCGAGATCGGCGATCAGTTCATTTATGAACACGAACATTTGGTGATGGGACTGACCTATGCCTTGGCGAAGAGTGCGCGAGCGGATCGCTCTCTGAAAGATGCCGATCTGATCGCCGCGCTCACTTCGCTGGCCCGCACCTATGAAACTCTGGTGAACTCCGGTCTGCATTACGAAACGCCCATCCCCGGAGTGAGCCAGCAAATGGTCGCGGCCGAAATCCACAAGATGGTAAAGGAGTATCGCGAAGCCGAGCAAAAGCACTTGGGATATGTTCGCTTGCGCGATTCCGAAGTGTTGCGAGCGCTGGTCTTTCTGGTGCGGATGGCTCAAGGCCGCACTTCGGGAAGGCCGAAGTCACGGGCCTTTGTTGATTTTCTCTTTGTTCAGTTTCCGGAAAACCAATCCGCGATTGCGACGCCACAAGAGGCCGTCGGTCGGATCGTTACTCCCTAGAACAGCTTTTTGCCATCATCCTTCCGCGGCGATTTAGGAACCGTCGAGTATCTACGGAAAATGGCCAGCCACAAGCTAGCGACACTCGGAAAGCCTGGGTGACCCGTGGCGGGTGGTTTGAAAAGGCCGCTCATCACAGGAGACAGCCATGGCAAAACTACCAGAGCCTCGCTGCTCCAGTCGTAGGACTTTACCGGCCGCGGTGAGGTAAGTGCTTCTGGAGGTTGATGGAGACCGGAGAGCAACCATCAGCTTGATGCTGGTCCCTTCTGGAATTGCGGCTTCGGCGGACAAAAGGATACCGTGAGAACTGATATTCTCCGACACGGCCATAATTTCGCTGGGCGTATCGCTGCGCAGGCTGACGGACACCGGCAGGCGCAGGTCATAGCGGGGTTCGCGTCGGCGCAACTGATAGTCTAAAGCGGGCACAAACAGAAGGGTAAGCTGGTGCCAGAATACGCCGAAGGTCACCTTAGTTGCATGAGGATTCGCGCAAAAGGACAGGGGTAAGATCAGTTACCCCGAAATTAACTGTCGCCTTTTCCTCCGAAAGAGGCTGAATCGTGCCCCCCCACTGTTAACGGATTATTACAATCGGCGGTTGCAATGCCCGCGTTTGCCCCGCAGCCCTCCGTTATCTTGTGACTTGATTTAGTTTCTTCCATCATCGATTGTTCGCTACAGCTATGGAAGCCAACGAATACGATCTGGTAGTCATCGGCAGCGGACCTGCCGGACAGAAGGGCGCTATCTGCGCCGCGAAATTTCGCAAAAAAGTTGCCATCATTGACCGAAAGATGACGATTGGCGGCGTCTGCGTCCACACGGGAACGATCCCCAGCAAGACGCTGCGCGAGGCGGTTTTATATCTAAGCGGCTTCCGGCAGCGCACTTTTTATGGCCGCGGCTATGTGCTGAAAGACCGCATTGCCATGTCTGATCTGGTCTTCCGGGCGCAGGCGGTGATGGCGCGTGAAATCGAGGTTATCAAAGCGCAGCTTCGGCGTAACTCCGTAACCACGCTTGAAGGTGACGCTAGTTTCTTGGACCCGCATACCATCGAAGTCAAAAGCGATAATGGATCACAACTGCTACGCGGCCATCACATTTTGATTGCTTGCGGCACCCGTCCAGCCCACAGCTCCGATATCCCTATTGATGGCAAACGAGTTTTCGACTCCGATCAGGTGCATACTTTGGAAGAGGTACCACGGGATCTGGTCATTGTCGGCGCGGGCATTATTGGCTTGGAATACGCGTCCATGTTTGCCGCGCTCGGCGTTAAGGTCACTCTACTCGATCAGCGGCCCATTTTGTTGGATTTCGTCGATCGGGAAATCATCGAAAGCCTGGGTTTTCAATTGCGGTAGCTAGGGACCGTATTTCGCCTCGGCGAGAAGGTGGTATCGGTTGGATTCGACGAAGAACGTAATCGGGTATTCGCCAAATTGGAAAGCGGAAAGAACGTTCATGGGCAAGGCTTGCTCTACACCATAGGCCGCCAGGCTAATAGCGATCAGCTGAATATCGCGATCGCCGGGGTCGAGCCCGACGCACGTGGCAAGATTTCGGTGAATGAGCACTTCCAAACTGCCGTGCCCCACATCTACGCCGCTGGAGATGTGATTGGGTTCCCGGCGCTGGCCAGCACATCTATGGAGCAAGGCCGTCTCGCCAGTTGTCATATGTTCGGCAAGCCCGGCGTCATGCCGCCAAATCTGATTCCGTACGGCATCTACACCATCCCCGAAATTTCCATGGTGGGACTTACCGAGGAGCAGTTAACTCGCGACAAGATTCCCTACGAAGTGGGCCTGGCCCGCTATGCGGAACTGGCTAAAGGCCAAATGCTGGGTGATGAGCAGGGGCTCCTAAAATTGATCTTCGATCCGGTGTCGCTAAAATTGCTGGGCGTGCATGTTATCGGCGACCGCGCGGCGGAAATTGTTCACATCGGGCAGGTGGTTCTAACCGTGGGAGGAACCATCGAATACTTTCGCGATACGGTATTCAACTATCCTACTCTGGCGGAAGCATACAAAGTCGCAGCCCTCGACGGCCTGAACAAGCTCTAGACAGAAATTTTCAGAGATGTAGTTAAGCCAGGTAGCGACTCTGACTCGACTTGTTCCGATTTAGCTAAGCCCGACTTACTTCCGCTACCCAACAAAGGGCTTGGTTAGCGGAAGGGGGTTGATGCGGGATTCTCCTCACGACCTGCATCAGCGCCGGCGGAAGATATGGCCAGAAGCCTGCCCAGAGCGTACGCCTGTTTTCGCGCTTGCCGGTCACCAGTGATCTCAAACTCCTTGAGGTACTCGGTCCGCGCCTCCTTTATCCGTCCTTCTTTCTGGAGAAGAACCCCATGGGCCCAATGCTCTTCCGGGAAGTTGGGATACATCGCCTCAACCTCTTGCAGAAGCTGTTCTGCGTAGCCAAGTTTTCCAACGGCGATCTCGGTATTCGCCAAACTAAGCAAGACCGTAGCCTTTCTGAATGGTGGCAGGTTTCGTTGTTGCAAAAGCGGCGAAAGTAGCGCTTCTACTTCTGCATATTCGTGTTGATCAAACAGCCCTCGAGCCAGAAACAGAGTTATGGTGGGGTTATCCGGGTCCGCCTCGTGGGCCTTGTGAAATTCCTCCATGGCAACCTCCGGCCTGCCCTTGTCCATGTTAAGGTTTCCCAGGTAGGCGAGCATAAGCCCGTTCGTCGGGTAGAGATCGAGCGCTCGTTGGTAGAAAACGAAGTCGTCCTTGTAATACTTTTGTTGGACCACGGTCAGACAAGAAAATACCGCCGCCAGCAACATGCTGAAGATAGTGAGCGCGACTCTCCTGGAACTCGAACTCGACCACAATCTGCAGATCAGGAGGCCTACAAGGACGGACAAACCAACCGTCGGCAAGTAGAGATAGCGGTCGTGTGTCATTCCTCCCTGCGGGTAAATCCGAATGCCAGCCAGGACTGGGAGTATGGGTAGGATAATCAGAGCGCCCGCCAACCCGATCGCCAGGTTGTATCGCACCGCAAGCCATGTCAGCACAGCAACGCCGATTAGAAGACCCGCCAAAGTTAACCACATTCTCATTGTTGGCACGGAAATCAGAGGTGTCAGATAGAATCCGCTCAGGCCAATGGGGAAAATAAGCTTGCTTAGGTAAAAAGCCGCGATTGAAGGACTGGTATAGATCGTCTGTTGCCAGGTGTTCCTGCCAGTTTCGAAACCCATCCTCCCCAGAACAGCAAATCGGGCGGCGAAATAAAGGAACGTGGCGCCCAAATACCAGGAGCTGATTTTCAGCGTTGTCCTTTTGCTCCATCGCCAGCTTTTGTCTTCGATGTTGAATACCGCCAGCGCGAGCAGAATCGGCAGAATGGCAACCGCGGTCTCTTTGGTGAAAAGCGCAGCGCTGTAAAGCACAACACCCCAGATCAGACGTGACTCCGGTAGAGGATAGGTCATCGTCTCTGGGACCAAGAGGAGAACGGAGCTCAAGAAAAAGATTACGAATAAGATTTCATTGCTGGCCGAGACCCACGAGACCGCATCAACATGGATAGGATTGACGGCAAATAGCACCGCGGTGAGTGAGGCGGCGATGTCATTTTTGAGCAGACGCCGGCAGACAACAAACACCAGATAGGTAGCGGCAACATGCAAGACGATGTTGGATAGATGCCACGCGCATGGAGACAATCCACTAACCGTGTTTACCAGGAGCATCCAAATTGAAAACAAGGGACGATAAAACAAGATTTGATCGCTGACTACTTTGGTTTCGCTCCAGAGATGGGTCGTTAACAGGTGGGGTAGATACGCCCATGATTGCACCTGAGGGTTGTTGACGATCTGAAGGTGATCGTCGCTTATAAAACCACTGAACAGAGAGGGTATGTAGACGACCAATCCCAGTCCACAAGGAATGGCCCAAGTCCATGCCCTCGGGGTGTCAGGGGCAGGCCCAGCGCTCGAGGAGAGTTCCATAACTCTTTTGGACTTGTCTTTCTTTCGCATCGCGGAGAATCCAGACCCTCAGATAACTTAAGACAGTCGGCACCAAGTTCGCTTCATGCCGGCATCACTTAGTGAACGTTGAGGGCTAAACGGGGGGAGTTACAGAATAAGCTGGCGCGTCTTCTCAGTCAACATTCTGACGAGAATCGCCAAGACAAGACCATAGCTCCCATTTTATTGTGTTAAAGCAGCGTTTGAATTCAACGAGATAGATGCGGAGCCGACAAACCGAGCTCCGCCACACGCCATACTGCTATCAGGCCCCCAATAGCGGGCTCTTGAGTCGGCACCTTCTAAGTCTGCCAATACTTGTGGTCGCGCAGGAAGAAATTCTCGTTCCAGTAGTTGAACGCTGTGGCCAGAAAAAGTCGCGCGATGCGCAAGTGCCCCATCTTCTGGAAGCGCCGATTGGTGGTGTACACGCCTCCCCGGACAATCCCAAATTTGCTGCGTGCCACTTGCTGGCTCAGATGGTAGTCCTCCGCGAAGTGCACCTGCTCGTTAAAACCTCCCAACTCGTTGAAGCGTTGCCTTTCAAAGAGCATGAACATTCCGGTACTGAAAGGATGGTGTATCCGGGAAAGATATTGAAAGACATCGTTACTGGCGTAAAACAGCTTGTCGGTGAAACTTCCCTCGCGGCAAAGGATGTTGGTTGTCACACAGTGCAGTTTCTTGCGCTGGGCGAGTTCGAGGGCACGGCGCACCAGCGAAGGGCTGGCCGGTTCGATATCGGCGTCAAGAAAAAGGACATAGGGCGTGTCGGCAAGGTGAGCGCCGGCGTTGCGGCCCGCCGAGGGCAAGCCGCCGGGAATTACGCTGACATTAAGCCGATCGCGGAAGGTCATGACAATTGCCGGCGTTCCGTCGGTGGAGTTAGCATCAGCTACCAATACTCTCGTATTCCGCATCTTCGGGTAATCCTGATTCGCCAGCGAGTTCAGCAAGCGCGGAATCAGCCTCGCCTCGTTCTTTGCCGGAATCACAATGGTTAGGTCGCTGGCCGCGTTCAAGCTCTCGGTGCTCGTGTTGGTATTCATGCTCTTGGTAAACATGCTCTTGGTAGACATGGATGCGTACTCCTTCCTCGCCAATAGTCAGATAGGTCGGTTTGGAATCGGTCCAGCCGCCTGCGTTGTAATACTCGACGCCGTCTCGTTCGCGGTAAAGTGCCTCGTGAGTGTGGCCGCAAAAGATACGGTCGATGCCGTGCTGCCGTGCATATGACAGCGCCCCTGATGCCACCTTCGACGACATCCGCAGCCAGCTCGTGTTCAGACGATCAATCAGCCGCGCCACCGGCTTGCCCTTCAAATCGAGTTTCTGCACCCAGAGATAGAGCAGCGTCCCCAGATGGTTGAGCCGCACACTGTTCACAGCAAATCCGTCGAACTGGTGGCCGTGAATGGCGAGGTGGCGGAGTCCGGCATATTCCCATTCAAACTCTTGGTAAACCTTTACCCCGACCAGATGCGACATCACATCGGTCAGACCATGGTCGTGGTTCCCTTCCACCCACACCACCTCTACCTTACGTTTGGGATTGGAGAGTTTGCGGATATAACCGAGGAAGCGCCAGTGCTCTTTGGTGAGACGGCCGAAGTTCAGGTCGGCGAAAATATCGCCCAGCAGAATCAATCGCCGAAAAGAATTCTCCTTGAGCACGCGGGTGGCATCGTGCGCGCGGCTGCAGTCCGAGCCGAGATGCACGTCGGAGAGGATCAGCGTGTCATAGACGGGCGGATCCATACTTCTGTTCTAGCGAAGGAATGTTACGGGGTGATGAAAATTGCACAAAAAATAGTGCACCGGCGTCCCCAAGGTAACCTGGGGCTAACCTCATGATTTTGTGGAGTTATTTCTGTACCGGCGGCACATATTCTTTGGGCAAGGCGGCGCCCTCACCGAAAAAGTACTGCTCCATCTGCTTGACAATGACCTCCTGGTCCTCGCGGCGGGCAGGATTGAGGCGGTATTCGTTCAGCAGCATTTTGCAGAATTCCGTCCAGGACTGCCACGCTTGTTGGGAGATGTTCTCGTAAATTTTCTTGCCCAGTTCGGTGTCAAACGGCGGCTCGTCAAGACCAGGGAGTTCCTTCTGAAGTTTGATGCAGAAGACCGTACGCTGTGCCATGAGTTTTCCTCGCTGCCTCTTAACCAAAAATTATCTCACACGAAACAGTGCTACTGGGAATGGCCAGCAGAGGGGACCGTGTCCATCGGAATCTTACCGTGGGAACGCAGTCGCTGGCCTACCAGTAAAACGTAATGCAATGACGAGACGATAGTGAACGCAATGGTGGCATGAAGAAATGTGGTTCGAGTAATCCAGACCCATCTTGCACGGTCGATCTCGAGTAGCATCACGAAAAAAACTGCCGCGACCTGGGCCAGGGTGTTGGCTTTGCCAAAGATGCTGGGACGGAAGTCACGCAGTCCGGCAATGGCGTAAAGCACAGCGCTGGCGCAAAGAATGCAGATGTCGCGGCTGAAGACCAGGACCGTGTACTTCCAGGGAATTTTATGCAGAATGGCAAGCACCATGAACATAGTGCTCAGCAGGAGCTTGTCGGCAATTGGATCGAGATACTGGCCGAGCACGGTCTGCTGTTTGAGGGTGCGGGCAAGCAGGCCATCCAGGCCGTCGCTCAGGCCGGCGAGAACGAACAGTAGCAGCGCCCAATGATAGTGGCCTTCAACTAGGTTAGTCACAATGAAGGGCACAAACATCATGCGTAACAAAGTGAGTTGGTTGGGAGCGGTGAGCAGTTGAGAGAGCTTCACCTGGAATCCTCGGGCATCGCGTTCGTAGTGTGGCGAGAGAGAACGGCGGCGGGATCTAGGCCGGTTTTGCTGGCAAAGCGTTGCGAAAGTGAAGGAATACTGCCATCCGGCAGATCGAGTTCCATGCGCTCGATGCGGTGCATGGGAAAGAAAACCACGCTGGGGGAAAAGGGCTCTCCATCTTTCACCATGGAGACCAAATCTTCGAACGATGCCAGCTCGATGCCACAAAGACTCAGTCCCGAGGGATTAAGAGCCAGAATTGCGCCCCAGAATTTATCCCGGGGATTACCCAGCGTGACGATGACCATGGCGCCGGGCGGAAAGGGATTCTCGCCGCTGTAAATCAAACCGTCGCGCGGGGCAGAAGTTGGCACAGCAGCGATTGTCGCCGTATGGCGGCCATTTTTGCAACTACGACCAAGCCAGTGGGCACGGCTCCCATCCCTCTCGCGTACTCATGCCTTTATAACTTGTGGCAAGTATGGTGCTCCGTCACTTGCGTTCCATTTTCTGGATAGGTCGGACCATCAATCAAATATTCGGTATCCGACTTCTTTGTGAAGGTCGCGTCGGCCTCCGGCTTTTCCGCCTTGGTCCCGAAGAAGCTGACGTAGGTATAAGACCAACCATTACCCATTTCCTTCATTCGGATCGAGAAGTATTGGCCGGTGCTGTTGGCGAAAAAGCGCACCCACTGGCCCCGGCCCTCGTCGTACCCGATGAGAGCGTCCGCCGTAACTGCTGGCTCGGTGTGGCCTGCGAATTGCGCCGGAGGAAAATCATATGTCTGTTTGAGCCACAAGTTTCCCAGCACCTTTGTATACGTCGTCGTGTATTTCCCAGAAAACGCGCCGACGGTGTGCGCGCAGCTCCATGTACCGACCAAGTAGTCGACAGACGCGATCTTCTGCTGTGCTGTTGCCTTCTTTTCTTGCGCGGTGGTAGTCGCACCCGGAGAGACAAGCCCACTGAGGACGATCATTGCGACTGTAATCGGCAAAGCCAAGTGTCGTTTCATAGCGATCCTCCCTATCCGCTTCGATCTAGCTCGGTGTCAAAGGGTCCGGTGCGCCGATAAGTCAGCCATCGACCTGGTAGCTTCGCTTTCAGTGACTACTCGTCCGTCAAACAGATGAATGCCACGTTCTGCATGCTGCGCGAAGCGGGGATCGTGAGTGACCATGCATATGGTGGCGCCTTCACGATGCAATTCTCCCAACAATTCCATCACGGCGTTCGCATTCTGCGAATCGAGGTTGCCGGTCGGCTCATCTGCCAGCAAGATCGATGGATTTCCCGCCAGAGCTCGGGCTACCGCTACGCGTTGCTGCTGGCCGCCTGAAAGTTGTGACGGATAGTGCCTGGAGCGGTGGCTCATTGCCACTCGCTCCAGGGCCTGTTGCACGCGCTGCTTGCGCTCCGAGCCGCTCATAGCACGATAGGTCAGTGGCAATTCCACGTTTTCGTATACCGTGAGATCGCCGATGAGGTTAAAGCTCTGGAAGATGAACCCAATTTCACGGTTGCGGATAACGGCGCGCTGCGAAATATCCAGGTTCTCGACCGCCTCGCGCTTGAACAAATATTGCCCATCGCTAGGCGAATCGAGCAGCCCGATGATGGACAACAGCGTCGACTTTCCTGAACCTGAGGGGCCCTCGATGGAAACGTATTCGCCTTTGCGAATCTCAAGGTCAATACCTGAGAGAGCATGGGTTTCTACTTCGTCGGTATAAAACACTCTCTCGATGGCTTTCATCGAAATCAGAACGTCACCTGCTGCACTCATGTCGCCTCTCTTTGATCTCTAGCATCTCTAGCTCTGCTGTCCAGCCTGAAAGTTTGCCTCGTCCCTGGCGTTTTCGAGTGCTTGTCGGGGCGGTGAATTAATCCAGCCGGACTCGGTCATACTCCTCCCAACGTGACATGTCGGACAGGATCACCTGGTCCCCGTCCTTCAGCCCGCCCAGGATCTCGACCGTGTTCACGGAACTGCGGCCCAGCCTTACCTGCACCCGAGACGCCGTCTTGCCATCGCCTTCCAGCTTGAACATGCCAATCGTGCTCTTCTCCTGACCGTAGGTTGGACGTCCGGCGAAGAGCACGTCCGCTATGCGCTCCAGGTCAATCGTGCCATCCACACTCAGGTCCGGCACTGCACCCTGGGGCAGCTCGCCATTAAGGGCCACGTCAACCGTGCGCGTACCATTCTGCACTGACGGATCGATTCGTATTACTTTGCCTTCGATAAGGCCGTTGTGTGTGTCCACCTGCGCCGGCTGGCCAAGTTGGACATCCTTAGTCTGTGTCTCGGGAATTTTGAGTTCCGCCTTAAGCCGATTCGGGTTCGCGACTTTGGCAATTGTTGTCCCTGCCGGCACCTGTTGTCCTTCTTGCAGCGTGTTGCCATTGAGAGTTAACTCCTGCAGAATGCCGTCCATGCCCGCGCGCACCTTGAGCATGTTTTTCTGCTTTAGCTGGAGTTCATAGATCGCTCGCGCTTCCTCCACTTTTGCTCTTTCTGCGGCAAGCTGCGCCTCCAGCTGCTTCTGCGCGTTGGCGTAACGCTGCTCTTCGATGTCGGCGCGAATCGAAAGCTGCCGCGAACTCCCGGTGGAAAGTTTCCGCGCCTGATCCGAAAGCACGCCGAGCTTTTCTAACTCCTGGTCGGTTTCCGCTTTCATCCGGGCATCTTCGGCATCTTGCTCGGCTTTTGCCGTATTCGCCTTTTGGTCCAGCACCTGGCTTTGGAGTGTCACTTCCAGGTTGTGGTATTGCGCCTCTTCGGCGCGCAGCTTCCACTCCGCATCAAAGGCCTGTTGCTCCACGGTAGGGTTGCTCAGGATGACGACCACCATATCTGCCTTTACTGGCGTGCCCGGCCGTACGAGAATCTTCTCCACGCGCCCGTCGGTGATGGTGGGGATCCAGCGGATCTCCTCGGGGGTGAGCGTACCGAGACCATGAACCTGCCGAACCATAGGCCCGCGCTTGACCGTGTCGATCCAGAGGCCCGAACGGTCCACGGCCGGAGCGGCTGGCTTGAGTTTCGAAACACCCATTGTGATCCCGGTAATCAGAATCACACCTATCCCGGCATAAATGATCTGGCGCCGCCTGCGAGCCTTGCCTGCGAATGGTCGTTGAACATCCATAAGTGGCCCTGATCGGCTAATCCCGTAAAGCCTGCAGCGGATCTGTCCTTGTTGCGCGCCAGGCGGGCAAGAAACATGCAGCCAGCGATGCGACTATGATGACCACGAATGCCGACCCAAACGACATCGGGTCGCGCGGGCTCACGTTGTAGAGCAGGTATCCAAGCAGCCGTGTCGACGCGAGCGCCGCCGCTGTGCCCCCAACAATTCCGGCCGCCGTCAACGCAAGGCCACGCGACATCACTAACCGCAACAGGTGAGATGGGGTCGCGCCGAGAGCCATACGCAATCCTAATTCGCGCGTGCTCTGCGACACCGAGTACGACAGCACGCCATACAATCCGATAGCAGCGAGTAGCAGCGCCAAGCCACCTAATACACCCACTAGAGTTACGGCCACGAGTTGCGGCGATGTCGAGCGATTCACTTGTTCTTGCAGCGTGATCACTTCGAATAGCGCTAAGTTGCGGTCAATCGCATGCACTTCGCGGGTCAGGGCCGCCGTCATTGCCTTTGGACTCAGCCGCGTCCGGATGTTAAGGCCGGGTCCTCTCGCGAAATTCTGGCGCAGAGGTACGTAGAAAAAGGGTTTCCGTGTCTCTCGAACGCTCTGGTATTTGGAGTCCTTCGCAATCCCAACCACCTGCATCCATCGTCCCTTGACCTGAACCCGCTCGCCAATCGGATTCCTGCCGCCCCAATACTTCGCGGCCATGGTTTCGTTGACGATCGCAACCAGAACAGACTTTTCGTCGTCTGCGCGGTTGAATTCGCGGCCCGACACCAAAGGGATGCCCATAGTCACGAAATAGTCCGGACCGACTTCGTTGTACTGCACGATGGGTTGCTCATCAGGCGGAGATTGATAGCCATCTACTGCAGTCGGGGTCGAGGAAAAGCTTCCGTAGCTGAGCGGCGTCATTCGCGCAAATGCGGCCGACTCGACGCCGGGTAGCGCCTTTACGCGATCGATGAGTTCGTCCTGGAAATTTTGGGCCCGCTGCGGATCATATCCCGCTGCTACCAAATTGACGGTAGTATCCAGCACCTCGTGCGTAGAAAAACCCGGGCTGCTATTTCTTATCCTCTGCAGGCTCTGCAGCAAGAGGCCCGTTCCAACGATCAAAACGAAACTCAGTGACACTTGCATCACCACCAGGCCGGAGCGGACCCACGCTCTCCGGCCGCTCCCGACAACGCCCGCCGATTCAGCCTTTAACGCGCCGGCAACATCAAGATCGCGAGTTTGCAGTGCAGGAACCAGGCCGAGTAGGAGTGTCGCAATCAGGCAAACCCCGGCGCTCAACGCCAACACGCGCCAATCAATTTCGCCCGGCAGGTGCATGGCTACCCCTCCCCGCGCGGGGAGGAGCAGCACTAGCGCGTGACGGCACCAGTGCGCAACCAGCAGTCCACCGGCTGCGCCAAAGGCCGCGAGGATCAGCCCTTCCGTCACCAGTTGCCTTACCAAGCGGCCGCGACCCGCGCCGATGGCCAGCCGAACCGTCATTTCGTGACGTCGCGCGAAGGACCTGACCAGCAGGAGATTGCCAACGTTGGCGCACGCGATGAGCAGGACAAAAACGACCACCGCGAGCATGATCTCCAGCGTGGAGAGCAGAGTGTTGGCATTGTTGAACGGCGTTTGCCATAACGGCCACAGCTTGATGCTGCGGCCGCGGTTCGTATCCGGATAGTCCTTCTCCAACCGTTTCGCCACTGCGGCAATCTCTTGCTGCGCTTGCTCGCGGGTCACGCCGGGTTTGAGCCGCGCATAAGCTTCGATCCAGCGTGCGCCGCGATCCTCAAGCTTGTACCCGCCCCCCTCGAATATCTCCTCCATGGAGGCTGGTACCCAGAACTGCATCGCCCAGCCGACGAACGTGCCATAAAAACTCTGTGGAGCGACGCCAACGATGGTGTGCAGTACACCATTGAGCCGCTGTGTTTTGCCAATGATCTGAGGGTCACCCTTGAATCGTCCTTGCCATAGCTGGTAACTGATCACCGTCAGCGGGTGAGCGCTGCGTCCGGAGTCCTCGCCCGGCTCGAATCCGCGGCCAAGAATTGGGCGGACCCCGATGGCATCAAAGTAGTTCGCCGATACGATGCTCCCAGTAGTGACCTCAGCCCGGTCCCCGATACTCAGAGTGGTGCCCGTGATTTTGGTCACAATAAATGAGTCAACCAGCGTGCAACTTCTCTGCAAGTCGAGGAAATCTGGCCACGAAAGGTTGGTATCGTCCGGATCGCCGCGTGCCGTTCCAGTAAGAGCGAACAGCCGCTCCTGGTGAGCTACCGCTGGGTAGGGACGGAACAAGATCCCTTCAATCCAACTGAAAACCGCGGCATTGGCGCCGATTCCCAAGGTCAAGCAAAGAATCGCCAGGATGGAAAAACCCGGACTGCGCCAGAGCATGCGGAAGCCGAAGCGGAGGTCAGCGAAGAAGCTGTGTATGCCGTGAAAGCTTCGGGTCTCGCGGCACTGTTCTTTGTAGTTCTCGATTCCACCGAACTCGAGCTGTGCCCGTCGCTCGGCTTCCGCTATAGGCACGCCTGAGCGCTGCAGGTCGGCGGCACGTTCCGCCATATGAAACCACAGTTCCTCTTCCATGGAGTGATCAAGGCGCTCGCGGCGGAACAGCCGATCGAGAACGAACCGCATCGGCATGGATCAGACCTCCTCCGGACGCGCATCCAGCACCGTAGCCATCGCCGAAGCAAGCCGGTTCCAGGTATCGGTTTGCTCGCGCAGGCGCTTTTCACCCTTCGGGGTCAATCGGTAATACTTGGCTCGCCGATTGTTTTCGGAAACGCCCCATTCCGATGTCAGCATGCCCTTTTCTTCCAGCCGGTAAAGCGCCGGGTATAGAGCACCCTGTTCCACCTCGAACGCGCCCCGCGAAATTTGCTGAATGCGGAGCATGACCCCGAATCCATGCAACGATCCCAATGATGCTGCCTTTAGGATCAGGAGATCGAGCGTGCCCGGGAGAATGTCGGAAGAGTTGGTCATCGGCCTCCCTAAGTGACTTAGGGGAAGTTATCATTCGCTCCCCTAAGCTGTCAAGGGGAGCCCAGCAATGGTTTAGTTTCACCGAAGACTGAACTTGCGACAAAGCACACTCCTTCCCAGAGCACGATGAAATCCCGAATTGCCACGCGGAAATGCATTTCCCCCCGATGTCTCCACCGAGCGAATTGCGAAACGTGAACAGTACGAAGGCAGACCCGGCTTTACGGGTGCCCCATTGCAAGGTTATGATTTTGAAGTGTAGGGGCGTAGCTCAGTTGGTTAGAGCGCTTCCTTGCGCTATGGGCCTTGCGAGCGATTAGAATTTTGGGGTCTAATCGTTTGAGTCGGAAATGTTGCCCCATTCGCTATAGGCCCGTAGCTCAGTCTGGTTAGAGCGCTTCCTTGACACGGAAGAGGTCGATGGTTCGAGTCCATTCGGGCCTACCATTTTTCAGTCCGCTTCATTTTCTACCTGTGATTCTCTACCTGTGTTTGGTTGTTTACTCCAACGACCGGGATCCGAAACGGTGATTCTCCCCTGAGGAAGTGGACACGCGAACTTAACTATTCCAAAGTTTCTTCGGGAACTGGCGAAGGCGCTGACGGCTCTCCCGCCAGCTTCAGGCGATTCCACAATCAACACATCGCGCTAATCTAGGAGGCGCATGAGAGTCCTGTTCCTACTCTTGCTTCCAATCACAAGCACCGTGACTTTCGCACAAGACTATCCGACGAAGCCCGTGCGCATGATCGAGCCGTTCGGGGCTGGTGGCGGGCCTGATCTGATATCCCGCGCCGTCAGCCCGAAGCTCTCTGAGCTGTGGGGCCAGCCCGTGACAGTCGAGAACCATCCCGGCGCGGGAAGTACTACGGCCCCCGCTTTGGTCGCGAAGTCGCCGCCCGACGGTTACACGTTGCTCGTGAACACCAGCGCTCAGGCCTACAGCGCCGCAGTCGTCAAGAACCTGCCGTATGACCCCTTGAAGGATTTCATCCCAGTTGCTCCGCTCACCAGCCAGCCCTACGTGTTGGTCGCGGGTAAATCGTCGGGCATCACTACGGTGGGCGAGCTTATCGCTTTGGCGAAGGCAAAACCGGGTGAGCTGAAGTTTGGCTCGACAGGCACGGGTACTGGCACGAACTTGGGGCTCGAGAAATTCAATTTAGAGGCAGGTATTAAGGCAACACATATACCCGCGCGACCGGGCGAAGCGATTGCTGACGTGATCGCGAACACGGTTGCAGGGCGTAGTACTTATATGATGGCGCCCATCCCGCTCGCCTTTGCCGATATCCGCGCAGGCAAGCTCTGTGCGCTAGGCGTGACTACTAAGAAGCGCTCATCCTTGTTGCCGGAGGTTCCGACGATCGCGGAGGCTGGCGTCCCCGGCTTCGACTATCCGATTTGGTATGGAGTGTGGGTGCCCAATGGCACTCCTGCCGGAGTCGTGGACAAACTTGCGAAAGATATCGCACGCGTCTTGGCTGTGCCGGATTTGCGTGACCAGCTTGCGAAGCACGGGGCCGATCCCATGAGCATGACGCAGCCGGAGTTCGCGCATTTTGTTCTGAGCGAGAGCGAAAGCGCGGCGCGTATCATCAAAGCTGCTGGGATCAAACCTCAATAAGCGCGACGCTACATTTCCCAGCGGGCCAGTTACGTGTGCGCGTTGAAGCTACCTGCGATTCCTACCTGTGATTCTTACCTGTGATAAGGGTATGACACATGTAGAGAGGACGTTCGATACGGTCTAAGTTGTTATCTTTCCTTACGGTGGTAGGTTGACACTGTGGAGATGTGCTCGGCGGGCCTACATTGCTTCAGAAGGCTTCCTCTCTACCATAGTGGCCAGCCGAGCAAAGGTTCGTTAAATTCGTTCGAGCCAGCTGGCGATCGCCCGTCCAATCTCGTCGGGACTGTCCTCTTGCACGAAGTGGAGACCTTTGACGACCACGTGATGCTGATTAGGGAAGCTGCTCGCCAGTCTCCTGATTCGGCCAGTGATGAATACACCCGGCTCCGCGTCTATAAAGAGCTTCGGCAGTGACGCTGTTTTCAGCCATGCGGAGTAGGCGGCAATCCGATCATGGACATCAGCCGGCTCGCCCGACAGCGGCACCTCGCGTGCCCACTGCAATGTCGGCCAGCGATCGTCGCCGGCCTCCAAGAATGGTCGCCGGTACTCTGCCATCTCGTCCGCCGACAGCGTCCGTTGGGTGACGCCGGGCAGCATCTTCTCGATGAACATGTTCTCACCGAGTACCAGAGCTACTCCCGCCGACGAACGCACGGCCTTCAGCGTCGGACGGAAGCTTTCTGGCAGATCCTCCAGGGTGAGCGGAGCAACGAACGTCTCCATATAAGCTATCGCGCGAACGCGCTGCTGATGACGATACGCCCAGTCGAAGCCCAAGGCCCCTCCCCAGTCGTGTAGGACGAGCGTCAATGGCTCCGTTCCGACCACCTCATCGATAAAGGCGTCAACGTAACGGGCGTGGCTCGCGAAGCGGTAGCGGTCCGGCTCGGCGCCGGCCGGGATCTTGTCCGAGTCGCCCATGCCGATGAGATCAGGCGCGATCAGCCGGCGGCCAGAGGCCTCAATGTGCGGCAGCACACCTCGCCATAGGAACGAGGAGGTTGGGTTGCCGTGAAGGAACACGATTGGGTGCCCGACGCCGCGTTCGATATAGGCCATCCGGCGACCGAGCACGTCGGCAAAACGCTTCTCGCGTGCCCAGGCGCTGGCTGCCGAACGAGGTAATTGTGGCGAGTTTTCAGCCTTGATTTCCGGCGGTTGGGAAGACAGGTGTGACATCGGACATCTCCGTGAATTTATTATCCGAAAAAAATCGAGCGATCCCGAATGAACGCGCCGATCCAGAGCAGTACGATCGGGACAAAAGGATTAACCTTCAATACGTCGTGCGACAGCTCGGTCGCGATCGCGCCGGCGAAGTAGCAGGACGCGAGAATAAACCCGAGTTTCATCGTGGCTGGCACGACAAACAGCGCCGCGAATGCAATTTCCATAACACCGAGCAGACGAAGATAACGTCCGACTCCGGCCTTCGACATCTCCTCGGCAACGTTCGGATTGCCCGAGAGCTTCAGTAAGCCTAAAAGCGCGATCAGCAGCGCCGGGATCCAGGTCGCAAGCAGGCTGATGATCATAGGTCCTCCGTTCCTAGTGCGCCTTCATTGTTTACCGGCATGAAGTCGAGCTTGTCGTGGAAGTACACGGCGATGATGCAGTCGCCACCCTCTTCGCACTTGTCATCATGGACCTGTCCCGCAGGTTGCGACCACACGGATCCCGGCCCGCCTGCCTGCGGTGCTGCTCCCTCGAAAGTATGCGTGAACTTGCCCTGGATCACGACGCCGTGATACGCCGCAGTGTGGGTGTGCCAGCCCGAGTCCATGCCCGCGGGAAACTTTTGCAGGATCAACGAGGCGCCCTCGTTTGGATTCCCCCACACTGCGAACATCTCCAGTCCAGGGTGCTTGGGATCGACGGGCTGCCACGGAATGGCGTCGCTCGTCGTGAAGGTACTTTGGGTCGTTCCGGCCTTTGCGCCCGCCGCCGGAGTCGCGCCCGTGCCTCGATGTTGCGCGAAAGATTGCGTTGCTTTTGCTTTCATAACGGCTCCTTTTTTAGTTCTTCTTTCATTCCCTTTAGCAATTTCGGTCCCAACTTTGCCGAGCGAGGGTGGGCAATCGCCGACGTCAAGCTGGTGCCAAGCCTGCTTGAGTCGATCCGGTGAGGCAACAAATGCGGTCACGGAATGACCGTGTTCAATCGCCTGCCGAACAATCTCCAGTCCGGTGCCCACCGATTGCGCCTAGCACAACCAGCCTCATGCTGCGCTGCGTTCCAGAGCGTCCAGCGTTATCAATATCAGTTTGCATATTGGATATAGATAACTATACTGACTAAATGATGCTATAATTGTATCGTTTGCCGAAAATAAAAAAGCGTACCTATAAATCACTGGTTCGCGCTCGCCAGGCAGGCGACACCCGCCGCCGCATCGTCGCGGCCACTCGCCGGCTCTTGCAGCGCGAAGGCTATGCCGGAATGACCATCGAAGCCATCGCGCGGCGGGCGGGGGTTTCTGCCCAGAGCGTGTATGCCATCTTCAAATCGAAAACGGGAATCCTTACCGAACTGCTCGATCAGTCCACCTTTGGGGCCGATTACGAGGAGGCCGTGCAGAAAGCTCTGAATGCGAGTGACCCCGAAACACGGTTACGGTTCGCGGCCCCCATTGCCCGGCAGATCCACGACGCGCAAAGTGCAACCTTCGATCTGCTGCGAGGCGCAGGCGTGGTTGCACCCGAGTTGGCAAAACTGGAACAGCAACGCGAGTGCCTGCGCTACGAGAGGCAGGAAAGGATGATCACTTCTCTGCGCGACGCGGGAAGCCTTCGGCCAGAGCTCGATCACGCGACCGCTCGGGATATCTTCTGGATGCTTACTGGAAGAGACGTCTACCGGATGCTGGTGCGAGAGCGTGGATGGTCGTCTCAGAAATATCAGGACTGGCTAGCCGACACACTCGTGCGCTCGCTGCTGAGTCCGGGAAAGCCGAATCCGGTTTCGAATCCAGGCCGTGAAACCTGATTCATTGCTCGGGCGTGTTTGACGCCGCGAGATCTTCCTGGTTTTCGCCGTCCTCCGAACCCAGCTAGAAGTGCAGCACAATTCCCGTGGAAAACCTGAAATCATCCTGAGTATTACCAAAGAAGCGCGTCTGCAAGGCATCGCCTTGGAACCGCCATCCAATTCCACGGAAAAGGCGATAATCGATGCCACCACCCAAGGCATCGGAAAAAGAAGTATCAGAAGAGGAATTGGAACTGAAGTGTCCCACCCCAAGCAAAGCATGAACGAAGGGCGTGAACTTTCCGACGGTAACCGAAACTCGCGGGCCAAAGATCACGTTATACACGCTGTCGTGTGAACCGTAGTGACCGCTGATATCGGCCACAAGGCCCACCCAGGGGAGGAATTTGCCCTCCAGAGATCCCTCCCAACCGTTCAGATTGGAGTGACCAGCCGCATTGAAGTCGGCCCGGTTGTAGGAATAACCGAAAAAAATGTTGCCCTTTGTCGGAATCTGGGCTGATGCGGCTGCTGACAGCATCAAGAGAGTAAACGCAATCGTGCTGAATCTGCGCACGGAACGATCCTCCTCGTTACTTAAGTTCGTGAACAATCCGCTCAGAAACACGTTAGATGCGAGATCATTGGAGTTGGTCGTGGAATTTATTCCCATCCTCAGCAAGGTCAAATATTTCATCAATTTTTCACAGCCTTGAAATACCGCACGAGCGTCGAACAATTAAGATGGAAGAGATGAAAAAGCGTCGAACTGCGACTTGTGAAATGCAAATGCAATCTTTCCCGCAACATGATGAGGAGTCGAACGTGAAGTTGAAAATGGATGTTTGCGAAATCGAAGACGTAACCGTAATTCGCTGCCAAGGGCGTATCGCCTATCGCGACGAGGCCTTGGCATTGTCCGAGAAAGTGACCGAACTTCTGCCCAATACCCATCAGCTGGTGCTCGAACTCAGTGGGGTGGAAATGATCGACAGTGCCGGCTTGGGCGAATTAGTCGTAGCCTTGATGTGGGCGCAAGCCAACAACTGCTCGATCAAGCTAGCCGCTCCACGCAAGACCATCGGCGAGTTGCTGCAACTGACCAACCTGAGTTCAGTTTTCGAAATTTATTCCACCGTGGACGATGCCGTGCTCGCGTCGCGCGGACAACTGGCGTAAGAACCGTCGGAAAGGGTCAACGCTCCCGTTGAAAGCGATAGCGGTCGCCGTGCTTTACTGCGGCGGCCTCCGCTACCTTGAGAAAAGCTCGTGCCGCGTGGGAGAGGCTGGCTGACTTGCGATAGACCAGTCGCAGCTTGCGGTGCAAACGCAACTCCCGCACTGGAATCCGTACCAGTTCTCCGCGCGCGAGTTCGGTTTCCACGCTGATCTCCGGCACCAGCGCTACTCCATTCCCCATGGCGACGAAGCGCTTGATTGCTTGCAGCGTGGGTAGCTCGATATCCATATGAAGGGGTGTCTTATGCCGCTTGAATGCCTGAATAACCTTCTCGCGATAAGGGGAAGAGACGATATGAGCAACAAACGATTCCACGCCCAGTTGGCGAATACTCACCTGGCGCTCACTAGCCAAGGGATGCCGCGGCGGAACCACGAAGATCAATTCATCCAAATAGACAATGATGGAATGCAACTGTGCTTCCTCGGGATCGTAGGTCAGCACGCCCAGTTCCGAGCTGTGCCGCATTACATCATCGGGAATGTGGCTGCCTAAAGCGCGCTGCACCGTGATTTTGATCATGGGATGCAGCCGGCGGAATTCTGCCAACACAGGAAGCAGATATAGCGCGGTGAACTCGTTGGCTGCGATTACGAGCTTGCCCTTCTGCAACTCGCGTAGCTCCACCAGCGCTTCCTGAGCGTCATTGCGCAGGTTGAGCAAGCGCTCGGCATACTCGAGGAGCGTCCGTCCAGCGTCAGTCAGCAGGCCGTCGCGCGACGAGCGGTCAAAAAGCGATTCTCCAACATCTTCTTCCAGCTTGCGAATCGACTGGCTCACTGCCGACTGAGTGCGGTATAGCTTGACTGCCGCGCGGGAGAATCGCCCTTCCCGGGCCACCGTCAGAAAGACTTCCAGTTGGGCTAAATCCATTTCTTTGTCTTAATGGGACTTCAATATCAATTAGTATATCTAATAATTTAAGCAAGTCTAATAGTAATCAAAGGATTATAAGCTGGGCTTTACGCCGCGCTCTGCGTACGATAAAAGCTCCTGTACTTCGAGGAGGCTTTGAGAATGCAACGAGCGCACATCACGATTTTTGATACCACTCTCCGGGACGGCGAGCAGTCACCTGGTTGTAGCATGAACGTACAGGAGAAGTTGCGTCTGGCGCACCAGCTCGACCTTCTGGGCGTGGATGTCATCGAGGCCGGGTTCCCCATTGCGTCGGAAGGTGATTTCACCGCTGTGCAAGCGATTGCCGCTGCCATCCGCCGGCCGACTATCGCCGGACTGGCGCGCGCTTGCGCTCCCGATATCGACCGCGCCTGGCAAGCGCTCAAGGACGCCGCTCACCCTCGTATCCACGTATTCCTTGCCACCTCCGACATCCACTTGCAATACAAACTCAAGATCTCGCGGCAGCAGTGTCTGGAGCAGGCCCGCGATGCCGTGCGCCAGGCGAAGTCATTCTGCCAAGACGTGGAATTCTCGCCAGAGGACGCCACCCGTACCGACCCCGATTTTCTCTATCAACTCCTGGAAGCGATGATCGACGCGGGCGCTACCACGCTGAACATTCCCGATACTGTTGGCTACTGCACGCCGGCCGACTTTGGGCAGGTCATCCAAAATATCCGGCAACGAGTGCGAGGGATCGAGAAAGTAACAATTTCGGCGCACTGCCACAACGATCTTGGTCTGGCGGTTGCCAACACACTGGCAGCGATCGCCGCCGGAGCACGCCAAGTCGAATGCGCCATCAATGGCATCGGCGAACGGGCTGGCAACGCGGCGCTAGAAGAGATTGTGGTAACTCTGCGCGTCCGACCCGATCAGTATCCATACGAGACGGGCGTAGTCAGCGAGCACCTTTTCGCCACTAGCCAGCTATTGATCGAAACGACAGGAGTGCCGGTTCAGCCCAACAAAGCCATCATTGGCCGCAACGCCTTTGCTCATGCTGCCGGGATCCATCAGGATGGCATGATCAAGAATCCGTTGACCTACGAAATCATGACGCCGCAATCGGTGGGAGTGCCTGACTCGACTCTTGTGCTCGGCAAGCACTCCGGGCGCCATGCGCTCAGCTTGCGTTGTGAGCAACTCGGCCACCAATTCGATCGCCGCGAACTGGATGAAATCTACCGCCGGTTCGTTGTGCTGGCGGACAAGATCAAGACTGTGACCGACCAGCACTTACATGAACTGATCCGTGAGACACGCGGCCCTGGGCATCGTATTCCGCCAGCTCACGTCGAAGCACATCCTCCAGCAGCAGCCTCGGCAGCCGTTGGACAGAACGCGGGATACTTTCAGAAATCGGTCTCTGCCTCTGCTGCCGATCTGCACAGCTCTACACTGTCCTTGACCCCCGTTTCCGAACATCACGGTGAGCAGGAAGACTATCTGTGGGGCGTTTAGGAAGACTGGGGTGTCAGGGAAGACTTGGCTGTCTTGCCAATTCCTGCTGGCGTCATCCCGAGCGGAGCTGTCTTTCAGGCGGAGCGAGGGATCTGGCGCATTGCCACTGCGATTCCGAAGCAGGGATGTCTCGCGCATCGCCTCGCTATTCCGAAACAAAGCACACCACTTCCAAAGTAGAATCGAGCCCCAATGCTTCTCAAACTCACCATCTTGCCGGGCGATGGCATCGGCCCGGAAGTAACCGATGAAGCAGTTCGGGTCCTGGAAAGCATCGCCGACGTCTTCCATCATCAGCTAAGTGTGACCCGCAAAGATGTCGGTGGCGCGGCTTTGTTGTCCGCAAAGGACCCTCTGCCGAGCGATACTCTGCAAGCTTGCCTGTCGTCCGACGCTGTGCTGCTGGGTGCTGTTGGGGGACCGTCATTCGATAGCTTTCCCAGCCATCTGCGCCCGGAAAGTGGCTTACTGCGTTTGCGCCGGGAGCTGGGAGCCTTTGCCAATCTGCGCCCCGCCGTCTGCTTTCCTTCTCTTGAGGATTGCTCTCCGCTTCGCCTCGAGACGGTGCGGGGAATGGACGTGATGATTGTTCGTGAGCTGTTGGGCGGAATCTACTTCGGCGAGCCTCGCATCACCGAAGGACCAGCCGGAAACCGTACCGCCACGGATACCATGCGCTACCGTGAACCCGAAATCGAACGCATCGCGCATGTCGGTTTTCAATTGGCCCGCACCCGCCGTGGCAAAGTAACTTCGGTCGACAAAGCGAATGTGCTCGATTGTTCCCGGTTGTGGCGGGACGTGGTCAATCGAGTGGCGCAACAATATCCAAACGTGAAGCTGTCGCACATGTATGTGGACTCCGCTGCCATGGCGTTGGTATCGAATCCATCTGATTTCGATGTCCTGCTCACGGAGAATATGTTCGGGGACATTCTTTCCGACCAGGCGGGAGGAATCGTGGGTTCGCTGGGAATGCTGCCTTCGGCGAGCATTGGCGGGCGCGTGGCTCTCTACGAACCAGTACATGGTTCAGCGCCCGACATCGCCGGAAAGGGTCTAGCTAACCCGCTTGGCGCAATCCTTTCGGGAGCTATGCTGTTACGCCATTCCTTCCAGTTGCAAAAGGAAGCCACACGTATAGAGTCGGCCGTCTCGGCGGTTCTGACCGCCGGTTATCGCACCCGCGACTTGGCCAAGTCGGGGGATCCCACTCTCACTACCAGCGAAATGGGGCGCAAAGTCGCAGAAGCAGTTCGGGCAGACGCCAGCCGTGCCAGCCAGTTGGCCGCGAGTTAGGTCGGAGTCCCATTTTTGTCATCCCCAAGATTTCCACAGGTTTTGCACTGCATGCTCCTCCCGCTGCGAGAGTAGAATCTCAGTTCTCCAAGATTTTCTCCCGTCCGACGGGAGGCAGAGATGGTTGCAAGGTGTGCCAACCCGCGCTGCGCCGCCCCTTTTCTCTATCTCCATCAGGGTAAGCTGTTCCGCATGGAGAGCGATGTCGGCTTCGCCAACAGGAACCCAGGCAGCGCCGAGCCGGACGGCAAAAAACCTGCCCGTCGCGTGGAATACTTTTGGCTCTGCAGAGACTGCGCTGCGGAAATGACGCTTGTATTCAAGAAGGGGGTTGGAGTCACTACAAAGCCGTTAGCTCCGGCACAACCCGCGGCATCATAGTCAAGATTGTTCATTCGCAGGAGGGCTTCAGCCCTGCCCCCCAAGTCGCATAGAAGACCGGGCTTTACTCCCTGATGGCTGTTTCTCGAGGAATGTTTGCACCGTTGCCCTTGCCCTTCGCGGCTCGAGGCCGTTCTCACCGTTCCGCAGTTGCGTACTTCCCGCTCAGCGCGTTCCAGCGAATTTTCAGTATTTCTCCGAACATACGGATGCCATCGCGCAATGGGTTGATGCGCGTGCCTTCCCGATGCGCCCATGCCACAGGGACCTCCGTGACTCTAAAACCAAACTTCCGCGCCAGGAAGAGCAGTTCGGGGTCGAATCCCCAGCGCTCAATCTGCTGCTGCGGAAAAATCACGTGCGCGGAGCGCAGGGTGAACGCTTTAAAACCGCACTGGGTGTCTTTGAATCTCAGCCCCAGAATGATCCGCAACAGCAGATTGAATACCCGCCCGAGAAGTTGGCGATAAAGTGGCTGCTTTTGAGTCTGCAATTCGCTTCGCAGCCAGCGTGAGCCAATCGCAATATCGGAACCGGCCGCAATGGCAGCGAACAACTTGCTCGCTTCTTCGATCGGCGAAGAAAGGTCGGCATCGCTGAACAGCAGAGTTTCACCCGCGGCATGCAGCATTCCATTGCGCACGCTGTATCCCTTGCCGCGGTTGCCAGGATTCTCCAGCAATCGCACACCCGGATTCTTCGCCGCACATTCGCGAACGATCTCCACGGTGTTGTCGTGCGAGCCGTCGTCGACCACGATGATTTCCGCGTCTCCCCATCCCCGTTGCGCCAAGTAAGCGAGAATCTTGTCGAGGGTGGCGCTGATGCGTGCGCCCTCGTTATAAGCGGGAATGATGATGCTGATCAAGATCGGTCGTTCGTCGTCGCTGGGTCGTCGCTAGTCAAAAAACCCGCATACCGGTGCCATAGATTGACTGGAAAGGATAACAAGTGATTTGAGATTCGGAAGCAGAAATAGAGAATCGACCGAAGAAGATGTCAGCGGCGAAGGACGAATGACCAACGACTAACGACCGCTATGCCACTTGTTTCTGCTTTTCCAGCATGGCGAAGAACTCCCTCACCAGTTCTTCATCCCAAAATCCATTGCGGGCTTCCTCTCGCATGGTAACCGCGGCGTGCTCATGGCCAAGGGCAGGTTTGTAAGGGCGTGCCGTGCGCAGCGCGTCGTATACGTCAACCACCTGCAGCACCCGCGACAGCAAAGGGATCTCTGCTTTGCGCAGGCCGTCAGGATAACCGCTGCCATCGGAGTGCTCGTGATGATTGCGGATGATGGGCAGCACCAGCCGCAGCGACTTGAGAGGCCTGCAGATATTTTCCCCTGTGATGGGATGCTGCTTCATCACTGCCCACTCCTCAGGAGTGAGGTTTGTGCCCTTTCTGAGGATCTCGTCCGGAACGGCGATTTTTCCTAAGTCGTGCAGATAGCCACCTCGCCGCAGGGCTACGATGGCTTCGTCCTCCAATCCCAGATGGCGGCCAAGATTGCTGGCATTCCGCGCCAGTCGCTCGCAGTGACCTTCAGTGTACGGATCGCGGCTTTCCACGCTCAAGCCGAGAGTACAAAGCACCGATTCCGCGGTCTCCAGTTCGTCAGTGAATTCTTTGAGTTTAAGCAACGACTTGACCCTGGCAAACAACTCCTCGGGGAAAATTGGTTTGTTCAGAAAATCGTCTGCGCCGGCTTCAATCCCGCGCAGCTTATCCTCGCGATCGGTAAGACCGGTAATAAGCACGAACGGAATCAACCGGGTTGAGGAATTATTTTTAAGCTCGTGGCAAAGCTCATAGCCCGACTTGCCCGGCATGATGACGTCGGAAAGGACCAGGTCCGGCGGCTGCCTGCGGATCTCGACTTCTGCGTGGGCCGCATCGGGAACACCGACTACCTCGTAGCCGCGACTGGAGAGCAGATCCTGCATCAACTTCAGGATGGTTGGATTGTCATCTACTACCAGCACCCGCGAGAGGCGCCGGTGCGGCAAAACTTCCCCCATGCGTAGATAAGAATGAGAGCGGGAAGAAATAGTTGTCCCGAATTTGTGAGGGGGATCCGTCATCTGAATCGGGAGTCATTAAAAACTTGCGTCTGCTGCGCTCATTGTAACGGATTTTTGGCTCTCTTCTCCTCTATTCCCACTTAGGAACCCGACCGCCCGAATGTGCCGGCCGTCCTTGCGTTCCTCATGTCGCGGTGCTTAGCCTTGTCAGTATGCGCCTTTGCCTGCACATCTGGTTAATCATTACCTTATTAACCGCGCCCGCGGCGGCAGCCACAAAGCCCCACGTCATCAGTTTTGGGAAGTGGACAACCATTAAGTGGTTCGTCGGAAAGGATGAGAGCAAAGAGCTGAATCTAAGAATGCGCCCACTTTACATAGACGGTCACTTGAAGGAATTTACTCTCGACATTCCTCACGAGGTCACCGACCGGCTATTCGTAGTCCGGCGTGTTTCCCGCATCAATGATGCCTTGCCGGAAGAGGCAGGGCCGACGCCGCGCTGGCGGTGGCAACGTGGCGGCTGGTTGCTCGTCGACCGCGTAATGGGTCATATTACTCAGATAAATCTCCCAGAATTCGATCCCTACTACTCGCTGGCTAATTGGTATCGCGACTACGTGGCTTACTGCGGCGTGTCTGACGATGGCAAAAAACTCTACGCCATCGTGGCCCAACTCGGGCGCCGCAAACCGATTCTAAAGAAGCCTTTAGGTGAGGCCACCGCCAGTGACACTCCGGACTCCGAATGCCCCGCCCCCGCGTGGCAACGCCAGCCCGCAAGAGCCACCTTCGAAACCAGAGAAGATCAGAAGGTCACCTACGCAATCCGTGGACGTGCGGTAGATGTGGTCACTGACAACGAACAAGAGGAGGAGGCCTCGAAATAGCCAACGAACATGGCCTCTTCGATCAGGTGATATGGATCGCTTTCTCAGGCCGGTCTTCAGGGCGTCAATCCCTTGAATCCGCTCGCGTGCTTCACAAAGGTAAACAGGCTAAACAGAGCAACCGTCGCAGCGAGGAATATCCACATTCGCCATTGATTCCTGATTTCTGGCGGTTCCGTCAAATGCTTTGCCAGGAGCGCCCCCAGAGCCAACCCGGTGACCAGCCCTCCAATATGCGCCGAATTGTCGATGCCGGGTACGACCGCCCCGAAAAACAGGTTGTATCCCGCAAAGGCAACAAGACTTTTCAGAGTGCCCCGTAGGGCTTGTTTAGGGATGGGAAGCCGCCCCAGGTAAAGGGCTGCGATCGATGCCCCTGCCATACCGAAGATGGCTCCCGAAGCCCCTACCCCTACAACTCGCGGATGCAACCATAGACTGGCCAGGCTGCCGGCCAGTCCGCAAGCTGTATAGGTGAATAGGTAAGTCCAGCGATCGAAAATCCGCTCCGCCAAGTAGCCGAGGTTCCACAAGCACCACATGTTGAGGGCGATGTGGATGATGCCGCCATGGACGTAGTTGGACGTGAGCATCCGCCATGGTTGAGGCCCCAGCGAGAAAGGTCCCCAGTTCGCGCCCCACTTCAGCAGTTGTTGGGTAGTTGGCGCAACCGCAGAGACACCCGTCAGCACCATGGCGGCGAACACCGCCACATTGATTCCCACCAGAGCAGTTGTCACCGGAGGCCTGGTGCGAGCGACGACAGCCGGGCGCGAAGGCACGGGGGTTGGGGTCGAAAAGCCTGGATCGTCCGCTCGATTAGAAATCATAGACGTGAATATTAGCAGTCGGCGCAGAACTCTGGAGCCATGGTGCATGGAACGTGAGGCTTGACACCCGCTTTCAATCTCCCACCGTTTCCACCGTCGGCATCTGCCCCGCGACACTTTTCTTCGTGACCTGGGCGCTGGTCACCAACACCACCGATGCCACCACGACTGCACTGCCGGCGAGGATGTATGCATCCACCCTTTCATGCAGCACTAGCCAGCCCAGGAACACGGCCACTACGGGATTCACGTAGGCATAGGTAGAGACCTTCGACGTGGGGGCATGTCCTAGAAGCCAGATATACGCGGTGTATCCGATCCACGATCCGCAAACTACCAGATACGTCACTGCCCCAATTCCACGCCCAGTCCACACCGCGCGCGAGAAATCTCGCAGGCCAGCGGCAGCAACGAGATTTGCCACGCCCGCGAAAATCATCTGCCACGCCGTGGCCGAGAATGGATCCACGTCGGGTGATTTCCACTTTTTCGCCAACACCGAACCCAAAGCCCAACTGAACGATCCACCTAGCAGACTGAGCGATGCCCAGAGCTGCACGCGTCCGAATGAACTAGTTGCCGACAGGTCCGGCCACAGCAATACGACCAACCCAGCGATTCCTAGGGCCAAGCCAAATTTGCCTCGCAGGGAGATATGATGATCGCCCAGCAAAAGCGAATCGAGGACCAGAAACCAAAGCGGAACAGCCGCCACGATCAGCGCCGCCAGACCCGACGCTATATGGGTCTCCGCGTAGGAGAGCGTCAGGTTCCCTCCCATCAGCAACAACACGCCCACGACTGCCATCTGCGCCAATTGCAGTGCGTCATAGCGAATATTTCTTCCACGCCGCCAGCAAAAGGCCAGCATGAACACGCCCGCAATAGTGAACCGCGTCCCGCACATCACTGCCGGCGGAATCTGCTCGACCGCAATATCGATTGCCAGGTAAGTTGATCCCCAAAAGAAATAGACCAGCCCGAAGGCAAGGATCACCGCAAACCGCTGCTGTCGCTGGGCTGGAGTCATGGAAAAAGGGGGACTAACTATGAGACGAGACGGACGACCCTGGCGATTCCGAGAATTTGCAGGCAACCGCTGGCGGGAACTTGGCCAACCTTACAAGCTCTACTCACAGATTGTGTTGCAGAAGTGCGGTGCCAACGCCCACGCAAATTCCCAGTAACATAACGGTTCCAAACAGAGTGACACCAGTACGCCAGGAGACGGTGCGGCCCAGAATGAGCATCGGGTAGATGCTGAAAGCACCCAGCGTGCATAAGAGCGTCACGATGTAGGGCATGGGAACCCCTCGTGACATGAGGATAAACGCCGCGGCCACGTCGAAGGCCATCGGCACTGGCAAGAACGTACCCACCAGCGCGACCAAGATAATACCCACCACACTGACTCTTGCGGGAACGTCCTGAGCCGGCACCAGTTCGGCAACGACAGCACCTAGGATAGCGGCAAGGATCATCAGCGGAATCGTACTTGCCGCCAGCCGCGCCAGATGCCTGAAGTAGTTTTTCAATGTCCCGCCAATGGGCGGTAACCACCTTTCGGCCCCGCGAACCGACGCGAAGCTGTCAGCCGAAGGCTCGGTTTGACGCACGACCACCGGAACCAAAGCGATCAGCACCAGTGGAGCCGCCAGCCGGACCAGCGCGATCTTCAACGGGAATAGACTGAAGGCCATCGCTAGGACCACAACATTCAGCATCGGGGAGCTAATCATAGTTGCGAGGACCGTATTTGAACTCGCGCCCGCGACGAACAATCCTCGACCAATGGGCGCAACACAATTGGCACAGACGCCCAGCGGTACACCGACAACAGCTCCCAAAGCAGTATTTCCCGCCGCGCTCTTGAGCCGAATCTGTGGCAGGGTCGACAGCAGCGTGAGCAAAGCTGCGCCGAAACAAATTCCGAAGGTCATGCCAATGCGGTTGGTCCACATCCAATTCACCGAGGTGCGCTCGATCCGGGTCATCACCGGCATCGAGGGAGTGACCGGCATGAGCGCATCAAAACTGAGCACGCCACTCACGTGGATGGCTTGGCCGCTGTGCAGCTTCTTGAGCAACGCAGGATAGCGTGAATCAATCCAGAAGTAGAGTCCGATAGCAAGGCTCAGCAGAAGCGCGACGCTGGTTTGTAGCAGCAGAGTTTTTCGAGCAACGGCGGGCGGAGCTAAGGGCAGGCTAGCGGCGGCGGAAGTCATCAGATCTCAAGTCCTGATTCGGCGATTAGTAACTTGGCCCGGAATTATCCGTGACCCGCCCGCAGCCAACAATAGTAGGTTTCCACTAGTTCTTAGCGTCGGTCTCGCCGCTGCCGCCGTGATCAACGACGAACGGCCAGCGACCAACGACTGCTTTGGGGGTTACGCCGCCAGAGCTATCACGCTATAATCATTTAGGAATGTATACTGATGCGCCACCAGAAACCCAATTCGCACCTGCCCGCTTGCTGGCTGCACTTTCTCGTATGCCCGCGCCGTTATCTGGCAGTGTTGCCGTCTCAGGCGCGTCCCAGCCTCTTCGGTAGCGACTAACCTTCGATTCTCCCAAGTCTGATGTGCTTAGGGTCGAAGTCCGCACCTACCCGCGGATCCAGTGGCACAACGACCAAAGACCAACGGCGAACCGCCAACGACTGTTTTTCAGGAGGATCCATGACGACCAAGACATTGACCGGTCCCAAACTCAAGACTGCGCTGCCTGGCCCCAACGCCAAGCGCGTTCTCGATGGCGACAACAGATACATTTCGCCGTCCTACACCCGTTCCTATCCATTGGTCGCCAAACACGGCCGCGGACTGGTCATCACCGACGTGGACGGCAACGAATTCCTCGATTTCTCCGCTGGGATCGCCGTGACTTCAACCGGCCACTGCCATCCTGACGTGGTCGCCGCCATCCAGAAGCAGGCGGGGGAGCTCATCCACATGTCGGGCACCGATTTCTACTACGAGAACATGGTGACCCTGGCCGAGCGGCTTTCGAAAATTGCTCCGATGCCCGGACCGCACAAAATCTATTACGGCAACTCGGGTGCCGAGGCCATTGAAGCCGCACTCAAGCTGGCGCGCTATCACACCAAGCGCCAGAACGTGATCGCTTTCTTCGGCGCGTTTCACGGCCGCACCATGGGCGCGCTTTCGCTGACTGCTTCCAAGCCGCAGCAGAAGCGTCGTTTCGCGCCGCTGGTTCCTGGCGTTACCCATGTGCGTTATCCCGACGTTTACCGAGGTTGTGAAGGAGGCGCGCAGGATGCCGAAAAGTTTGCCCTGGGTTGTGCCCGTTTCATCGAAGACAAGCTCTTCAAGACTATCCTCCCTCCGGAAGAGGTGGCAGCCATCTTCGTCGAGCCCGTCCAGGGTGAAGGCGGTTACGTCATCGCTCCTACAATTTTCATGCAGGAACTGCGCCGCATCTGCGATAAGCATGGAATCTTGTTGGTAGCGGACGAAGTCCAGAGTGGCGCAGGACGAACTGGCAAGTGGTGGGCGATCGAACACACTGGTGTGCAGCCTGACATCGTCTGCATCGCGAAGGGAATTGCCTCCGGTATGCCGCTGGGCATCACACTGACCAAGGCTGAAATCATGGATTGGGTACCCGGCTCCCACGCCTCGACATTCGGCGGGAATCCGGTCTGCATCGCCGCCGCGCTGGCCACGCTCGACGTCATCGAGCGCGAACACCTGATGCGGAACTCAACCGAAGTGGGCAACCACATGCTGAAGAGCATGGCCGACTGGCCAAGTAAACACGAATTCGTGGGCGATGTCCGCGGTCGAGGCCTGATGATTGGCGTCGAGATCGTAAAGGACAAGAAGACGAAAGAGTACGCAGCCGCCGAACGTGATCGCATCATTGAACTGGCCTTCGAGCGCGGAATTCTTTTCCTGGGTTGTGGCCCGAGCACGATACGCATCGCCCCGCCGCTCGTCGTCACCAAAGACGAAGCTGATGTCGCGATCGAAGCCCTCGAGGAGTGCATCTCTATCGTGGGCAAGGGCAAGAGCGCGTAGCCCGGCAATATTTACGCGGGGCGGGTCGGAGCTTGCCCTGGCCGAAGTCGAAGGGGCCCGCCCGGCGAGGCACAACTCAGCAGGACATCTAGGAGAACAAACGATGATCAAGGGTGCGGTGGAATCGATTCATATAGCCTCCGCCGCCAAGGTCCCGATGCGTGCCGTTGATCAGGTGCAGGCGACTCCGGGAGTCGGGTTGGAAGGAGATCGCTATGCCGTGGGGCAGGGAACGTTCTTCAAGCCGCAACCTGACGTGGAGTTAACCCTGATTGAAGCGGAGGCAATTGAGGCGTTGCAACGCGATTACCAGGTAGAACTCGCTCCCGGTGAGGCGCGCCGCAATGTTGTCACTCGCGGCGTGGCGCTCAATCATCTCGTCGGCCGGGAATTCCGTATTGGCGAGGTAAAGATTCGGGGCATTCGGCTGTGCGAACCTTGCAGCCACTTACAGGCTCTCACTGGGCGTCCCGTGATCAAAGGGTTGATCCACCGTGGCGGCCTGCGCGCCCAGGTCCTTAGCTCCGGCACGATCCGCGTCGGCGACACCGTTAGCGAGTAAGCGATGCGAGTGTGGTTCGCCGGGGCTGGGTGCCGAAAAGGGCTGGTACCCGTTGAGCCTCGAAAGCACATACTGTGAACCTCCGTCTCCCAATTCGCGTGCTCTTACCCCTCGGCGCAACACTGCTGCTTTGGTCCTCAGCATTCGCCGGCATCCGCGCTGGTCTGCGTGCCTATTCTCCCTTGCATCTCGCTCTGTTGCGTTTTCTGATTGCCTCGCTGGTGCTGCTCATATACGCAGGAATAGCGCACTTTCGCCGTCCTGAACTGCGCGATGTGCCGGCCTTGATTTTCAGCGGCGCGGTGGGCATCACTTGGTATAACATCGCGCTCAATTATGGAGAGGTCCGAGTAAGCGCAGGCGCAGCCAGTTTGCTGATCGCTTCTACTCCCATTTGGACGGCGTTGCTTGCTACGATTGCACTTCGTGAGCGCCTAGGCTTTCAAGGCTGGTTTGGGGTCTTGATGAGCTTCGCAGGAGTCGCGCTCATCGCCAGCGGAGAAGGTGGGGGCATCCACCTCTCACTGGACGCCTTGATTATACTTTCGGCTGCGGTTGCGTCAGCCATCTATACCGTATTGCAGAAACATTTTTTGGCACGCTACAGTGCTCTTGAGTTTACGGCCTATTCCATCTGGTTCGGTACGTTACTGATGTTGCCCTTCGCAGGCGGCCTGCGCCATGCCCTTCGTGCTTCGCCGGTTGGCATGACGCCGGCCGTTGCCAACAACCACTAATCGATTGGAACGCGCAAGAACCTGTACTTTCTGTGACTTTCGGAGTAGAACCTTTGTCCCGGCTTTCTCCTTGACACCCTATCTCACCGGAGCGAAACTCCGCTCAGAGCACTTGCAAATTTGCATGGACCACTATTCCATCTTGGACCATAGTCCGTCCCAGGCACCGCGGGAAACCGTCCTGCCTGAGAGCAAATCCAAGCGATTTCCTTCGCCGCGCGAAGTCTCGCCAGAGCGTCTGCGTTTTCCCGGCGATGACGGCGGCAAATCGCTCAATCACATGGCTCAGCGCGACCTCGATGCTGCGCTGCAATTGCTGGCAGAGCGCGCTCAATACATCACCGGAGCCTCCGGCGCAGCCATCGCGTTGCGGCAAGGCGACAAAATGATCTGTCGCGCCCGTTCCGGGGAATCCGCACCGGAACTGGGCGCACACCTGCAGGTTGATTCGGGACTCTCGGCCGAGGCAGTCCGCACTCGCAAGATTCTCCGGTGCGACGATGCCGACACCGATCCGCGCGTGAATCGGGAGAGTTGCCGGTCGCTGGGGATCGCGTCAGTAGCGGTGATGCCCCTGGTCCGCGAGCAGGAGGTCAACGGAATATTTGAACTCTTGTCCGGTAGGGCCCGCGCATTTGAGGAACGAGACGTCGCCGCTTTGGAGCGGCTGGCCGAAATGATCCAGACCGCACTGGATCATGCCGACGCCGCGAAACGGGCGGAAAATGAAATGACGGCTTCACCCAATATCGCGGCAGCCGGGCCGGGTAAGGTTGAATCCAAAGACAAGATCGAATCGGATCCGGTGATGCGGCCAGCGCTTGAAAAAGAACCGGACATCACGCCAACCCCAGAGGGCCTCGCCAACCCACAAGCACCCTCGGCCATCATGGATCCGTCGCTTGCGGAAGTGCCAGAGGATGTTGCCGATTCGCTCGTGACTTTGCTGAGCGAGCGGGGCAACATTGGGACCTGTCAGGCATGCGGATTCCCCGTCTCCGAGGGACGGAAGTTGTGCCTGGATTGCGAAGCCGATCAGATTCCGGAAACGGCCTCGATTGCGAGTCCGGCGATCCGCGCCAGCGACGGCGCTCCAGAGTTTCTTGCCAATCTAGCTGCTCCTGAAGTCAAGAGCTGGTGGCAGTCCCACTTGTACGTGGTCGTTACCATCCTGCTGGTAGCGGTTACGGTGATTTTGATCCTGTGGCGCAACCTGTAATCACGTACAGATTTTATCCGGCAAGAGAAAAGTGCTTTTCGCCAGGTCGGAAGCAAGAGTTCCCTCGCAGTAGTATTTCTTCAGAACGTTATCTTTCCAGCTTAATAGGTCAATGTTAGCAGCCGCGAACTCGGACCAGGTTTGGTGGCATCCGCCCCGAACCATTCGTTCCCGAATCAAAAACACGAAAGCCCAGGTGATGGTCTCGTTATAGAGGCCGGGCTTGCCCTTAGCTGCGGCGAATTTCGCCAGCGAAGCCGAAAGGCGGTGGAGGGCGTCCAGGGCCGGATACCGGCTCAGATACAAAAAAGTCATCTTGACGTGGTCGAGGTGGTGAAAAGACTCACTGGGCAAGCTGCCATCCTCGAACTTCGCCATGAACTCATCATCGGTCACAGATCACCTCCCAACCGCAGATCCGGCGGCGGCTTCCAGGAGTGGCAGTGCTTTCACCCGTCGATTCATTCCGAATGGGTCGCACCTGCTTCACTGAGGCGGTGGCTTGCGCGGGAGTCCAAATCGAGACCATAGAACTTTTTCAACTCCTTAATCCGGCGCAAACTGGTTTGGTTAAAGGGACACTTTCCATCAAAAGCATGGAGAACAATGCCTTCGAGCAGATCACCGAGAGTCATATCGTGGTAGTCGGCAAAGGCCCTAAGTACCTTCAGCAGTCGCTTTTCCAGGCGGACTCCCGTTTGCACGCGTTCAATCATGTGTTTGTTATCCGTCATTTTATGTACTAATGTACCTTGGTACTAGTGTACCATAAGCAGGATTGCACAGGCTATTCTGCGTCCCGTGTCTACCGGCTGCTGTCTGAGGCCGGCAAGCCAACACGAGTAGGGCTCTGCGTTGACTTGGGTCGCCTGCGCAGCCTACCATCGGAAAATCTCCTGGGAGCTGGTTCATGATTAGCGAGACCATTTCTCACTACCGCGTCCTGCACCAGCTCGGCGGCGGGGGGATGGGTGTGGTTTACGAGGCGGAGGACCTCAACCTCGGCCGCCATGTTGCGCTCAAGTTTCTGCCGGAGGAACTGGAAAAGGACCAAGCGTCTCTTGAGCGCTTCCAGCGCGAGGCACGGGCGGCGTCGGCTTTGAATCATCCCAACATCTGCACCATTTACGAAATTGGACAGGTCGAAGGCCGTTACTTCATTGCCATGGAACTGCTGGAAGGGCAGACCCTCAAGCAGCGCATCGGAAAGCAGCCCATGGAGATGGACGTACTCCTGAAGCTGGCCATTCAAATCGCCGACGCTCTTGATGCCGCGCACGCCAAGGGCATTATTCATCGCGACATTAAGCCAGCGAACATCTTCGTTACTACCCGGAACCAGGCTAAGGTGTTGGATTTTGGCCTCGCCAAGCAAACGCTAAAGCAAGAAGCTCTATTCGGCGGTGCCACCCTCGGTTCGGCGGCAACAGTCGACACGCTCGGTGGTGACCTGCTGACCAGTCCCGGATCCACTGTAGGTACGGTCGCTTACATGTCGCCGGAGCAGGCCCGAGGTAAGGATCTGGATCCGCGCACCGATCTATTTTCCTTCGGGGCCGTGCTTTATGAGATGGCGACCGGCGCATTGCCCTTCCGCGGAGACACGTCACCCGTGATCTTCGACGCCATCCTGAACCGGCCTGCGGTGGCGCCAGTGCGGCTGAACCCTGACGTCCCGTTACAACTGGAAGACATCATCACCAAGCTCTTGGAGAAAGATCGCGATCTCCGCTACCAGAGTGCGGCTGAGGTGCGCGCTGACCTGAAGCGCTTGAAGCGTGATACCGAGTCCGGTGTGACCTCGGCGGCCAGTAGTTCCTCGAGTGCTGCGCGCGCCAGGGCAGCGCATCCAGCAGGCCGTCGCAATCTTTGGAATTACGTCGTGATGGCCGTGGTAGTCGTCTCCGTCATTGGTTTGGCGATGACGTTTTTCGCTCGCCGCGGCCGCGCCGTAATGACCGAGAAAGACGCGATCCTGCTCACCGACTTCGTTAATACCACAGCTGACCCCGTCTTTGATGGCGCGCTCAAGAAAGCGTTGGCGGTTGATCTTGAGCAGTCGCCCTACCTCAACGTGTTCCCGGAACAGAAGGTGAGGCAGACCTTGCAGTTCATGGGTCGCACACCCGATGCGCGCATCACCAGCGAGGTGGGACGCGAGGTGTGCCAACGCGATGGCATCAAAGCGATGCTGAATGGCTCGATCGCCAACATGGGAAGCCAGTACGTGATCAGCTTGGACGCAGTGAACGCGTCCACCGGAGACTCGCTGGCCAGAGAAGAGGTGCAGGCAGCAAGAAAAGAAGAGGTGCTGAACTCGCTGCACCAGGCCGGTTCCGACTTGCGCAGAAAGCTGGGAGAGTCTTTGGGTTCAGTGCAGAAATACGACAAGCCTTTGTCTGAGGCTACGACCTCATCGTTGGATGCGCTCAAGGTCCTCAGTCTGGGGGACGCTAAACACCAGGTTGGCGATGAACTGGCCGCGCTGCCGCTTTACCAGCGAGCCGTAGAACTGGATCCGAACTTTGCCATGGCCTACGCACGCATTGGCGCGGTTTACAACAACCTGGGCCAGACTGAAATCTCGGAACAAAATCGGCAAAAGGCATTTGAGTTGCGCGATCGGGCCAGTGAGCACGAAAAGCTCTACATCATGTCGCATTACTTCGCTGACTCTGGGCAACTGGACAAGGGAATCACTGCCCTGGAACTCTACAAGCAGACTTATCCCAGAGATTCGATTCCCTATAACAATCTGGCCAACATTTATTGCCAACTGGGCCAGTTTGAGAATTGCTTGGACAACGCCCGGCAATCAGTCGAACTTGATCCCGGCAGCCTGAGCGGTTATGCCAACGTGGCGAATGCATATGTCGGCCTCAACCGTCTGGACGAGGCCAAAACCACGCTTAACCAGGCTTTGCAGCGTAACCTTGCGGGATTTACAACTCACCTGCAGTTGGGCGGGATTGCCTGGGTGCAGAATGACTTTCCGACCATGGAGCGTGAACTCGATATGGCGGCCAAATCTGGACCGGCGGGCGAGGCCACCGCGCTAGGGTTTAGATCAGGGGTCGCCGCCGCCCGAGGACAACTGCGGCAGGCAACCGACTTTGCGCTGAAAACCAGAGAGGCCGCCCAACGACTCGGCTTGAAAGAAGCAATTGCCAACGAATATGCACAGGAGGCCATGGCCGAGGCTGTCTTTCTCTATAAATCCCGTGCCCAGGACAGTGCGGCACAAGCTTTGAAGATCTCGCAGTCACCCAACATAACTCTGAATTCAGCTTTCGCCCTGGCTCTCAATGGTGACGACCAAAGAGCGGGCAAATTGGCGGACGACATTGCGAGCAAGCGTCCCTACGATACTTTGGCGCAGTTTGTCTTCGTTCCCCTGGTGAAAGCTCAGATCGAAATCAATCATGCCAATCCTGCGAAGGCGATAGATCTGCTCGATAACGCCATGGTCTACGCTCGGGTAAATTCGAATGTATTGTACGTTCGCGGAAATGCCTACCTGAAAGCCGGGCGCGCCGCCGATGCTGTCCAGGCCTATCAGCGCCTGCTGGAACTTAAAAGCTATATCGGCGTTGATCCCCTGGTTCCTTTGTCTCACCTAGGCTTGGCACGCGCTTACGCGCTGCAAGGGGACAAGGCCAATAGCCGCGTTGCCTACCAGGACTTCTTCGGCCTCTGGAAAGACGCTGATCCAGATATTCCTCTGCTTCATCAGGCCAAAGCGGAATACGCTAAAGTGCAGTAAAAGGACCGCCTTTGCTTCCACCTCGCGACTGGGGGTGCCCCATACTTCGCGCGCTTCACCGCTAGCGCCGGCGACCTCCAGCCCAGCCTGCGCAAAATGTAACGAAGCCAGCGCTCGTTCTCGCTCTGCAAGGCGCAAGGTTCAAAGAAATTTGCTGGCGTAAGGCAACGCTAGCCGGCAAGAAAAAATCCAAGCACTGCCTTAAGCGACCCTTTTGTCGCAGAGGAACGTCGTGCAGGATTTTGCGAATCGCCCTCCTTTTTAATCTTCTTGCGTTTTGTGGACACCCGACAACAGGCAATCGTCTTGTCATGTCACTACTGCAGGTCTTACACTCATTTCGCTTATCGCGAAGCGTTGCAAACATGCAGGATGAAATCAATCTCGGTGGCAATGGGAATTTTCCGGCCACGCGCTGGTCACTCATTGTCGCCGCGCGGAGTGGTCAGACTGAAGAACGAGAGCGGGCGCTGAATGCGCTCATAGCCGCATACTGGAAGCCAGTTTACAAGTACATCCGCCTCCGTTGGAGGAAGGACAACGAGCAAGCTCAGGACCTAACCCAGGAGTTTTTCACGCGCTTGCTCGAAAAAGATTTCCTCGAAAGCTACGACCCGAGCCGAGCACGACTAAGAACATTTCTGCGGGTCTGCGTCGATCGACTCGTCATGAACGAGGAGAAAGCGGCGCGGCGCTTAAAGCGGGGCGGCGACATTCAGATCTCTCTTGATTTTGAATCGGCCGAGGGGGAACTCCAGCAAATCGAAATACCATCGCCCGAGACGATGGACAACTTCTTCGCACGAGAGTGGCTGCGCAGCGTCTTCAGCCTCGCCCTGGAGCGTTTGCGGCATGAGTGTGAATCGCGAGGCAAGCAAATCCATTTTCGCCTGCTGGAACTCTACGACATCGACGAGGGCGGTAAAGAGTTGACTTACGAACAAGTGGCCGGTCAGTTTGGATTAAAGCCATCGGATGTGACCAACTACTTGTCGTACGCTCGTCGAGAGTTTCGCCGCATCGTGCTTGCGCAACTGCGGGAGATGACGGCCAGCGACGACGAATTCCGGCGCGAGGCTCGTGCCGTGTTGGGTTTGGACGTTCCATGAAGACCGCTGTTCCTCCGAAGTGGCTTTCCGATTCCGCGCTCGACCATCTGCGCGCCGCCGCGGACGCACCCGATCTCAGCGCCACTCGTTACGTGCTAGTGGATAAGCTCGGCCAGGGGGGAATGAGCAGCGTGTATCGGGTCGAGGACACGATATTAGGCCGGCGGGTGGCGCTCAAGGTCATCGGGTTCGCGGATGCCAGTGGTGAACTCGCTGCGCGGCTGCTGCACGAGGCCAAGGTGATCGCGCGGCTGGAGCATCCTGGGATTGTCCCGGTTCACGATGTGGGAACTCTGCCTGACGGCCGACTCTTCTACACCATGAAACTGGTGCGGGGCCAGCGATTAGACCAGCGTGTGGCGAAATTTGGAGGATTGCCGGAGCGCTTGCGGATCTTCCAGAGAATCTGTGAAGCAGTGTCCTTCGCTCACGCGCACGGAGTATTGCATCGCGACCTGAAACCCCAAAATGTCATGGTCGGTCCGTTTGGTGAGGTCCTGGTGATGGACTGGGGCCTCTCGAAATTGCTGTGTGGAACGAATGCGGCCATGGCAGAAAAGTCGCACCCGAGCGCCCTATTAGCGGCGCAGACTCCTGCAACAGGCACCTCTGATGGCACGATTCTGGGCACGCCGGGCTATATGGCACCGGAACAGGCCCGCGGAGACGTCGCCTCGCTCGATCAAAGAGTGGATATTTATTCCCTCGGGGAGGTATTGAAGTTCCTGTTAGAGAGCGCTTTTCGGGATCCTATACCGAAGGCATTGACAGCGATCTGCGGTAAGGCGTCAGCCGCCGAGCCGCAACAGCGGTACGACTCGGCACAAGAATTGGCAAGCGACGTAGCCCATTATCTCGACGGGCTGCCCGTCCAAGCCTATCCCGAGGGTCCGTTCGCCCGCTTGTGGCGGTGGTCGGGCAAGAACAGCGCCTGGTTATTGCTGATCCTCGCCTATGTCTTGATGCGGGCTTTGTTGATCTTGTGGCGAATACGGTAGTGTTTCTCAATTGAGCCCTGCAGCCTAAAGAATTTCTCCGGCGCGTTGAATAGAACGTCAGCGGACAAGAAGTCCGCCAGGAGATCATATGAACAAGATAGTGCTAGGGCTGTCGCTGGGCGGATTTCTCGGTATTTTCGATGGCCTGACTGCATGGTTCACTCCCGAGGTACGATCGCAACTGCTGGGCATCGTCATCGGATCCACCTTCAAAGGCCTGATCACGGGCGTGCTCATCGGCTACTTCGCTAAGAAGGTGAATTCTCTGCCGCTAGGGATCATCTTCGGGCTGGCCGTCGGCTTGATTCTTGCCTTCCTCGTGGCAGCCATGCCGAATCCAGCCGGCAAACACTATTATTTCGAAATCATGTTGCCGGGCGGCATTCTGGGGGTGATTGTCGGTTATGCCACTCAGCGCTTTGGTCAGGCAAGCCAAGCGGCCAGGAGTTGATCGCGCAGTCTGCGGTTGTTCGCGAAAACGCGAAGAAGAGCCACATATCCGTCCCTTCGTTCTGGACGACAGCAGTTGGTGTGCTGGTCAAGAACGCGATAGAGTAGGCGGTCGCGACAATTGCGATCACTCGGCATGGCCAACGACAATGAAAAAGAAGCCGCAGCGAGCGCCAGCCTGCGCTTTGTTCGCGACGGAGATATCGTCGGTCTGGGAACAGGCTCGACCGCTGTGCATGCCGTTCGGCTTCTCGGCGAACAGGTGCGCGCTGGACTCAAGATTCGCGGAATTCCCACTTCCGCTGCCACCCAGGAACTGGCCGCCAGCGTCGGCATCCCTCTGACCACACTCGATGAGTTTCAGCAGATTGATGTGACCATCGACGGTGCCGACGAAGTTGATCCCAACCTGCGACTGATCAAAGGAGGTGGAGGCGCGCTGCTGCATGAAAAAATCGTTGCGTCGGCCTCGCAAAAGTGCGTAATCATCGTGGACTCCAGCAAACAAGTTTCGATGCTGGGTAAATTTCCGCTGCCGGTTGAGATAATCCCCTTCGCACGGGCCTTGCTGGCAAAGAATATTGCCGCGCTCGGCGCGTCGGTCAGCTTGCGCATGAATCCTTCAGGCAAGCCTTTTATTACCGACGAAGGCCACTACATTTTGGATTGCAGCTTCGGCCAGATCTCCGATCCAGAAAGCTTGGCTCGGGCACTGGAGGAAATGCCCGGCATCGTGGAGCACGGCTTGTTTATTGGGATGGCCGACGTGGTCCTGGTTGGCAAGGGCGACAAAGTATTAGAAATTGCGTAAGCGAAGGAGCAACCGAATGTCTCTTCTCGCTAACCTCTCATTCTTCATTCTGTGCCCCAGATTTCTCCCAGTACCCGATAGAGGTTCTTACCTAAAACTTTTTCGATCACGTCAGATGAGTAGCCCAGCTTGCTCAAACCCGTAGCGATAATTTCCAGGCGATCGGTTCGATCCAAATCGGGCGAGTACGGTGGGCGGTCTTCTTCGGGAGCGGCGACCCCCGACTTTTTCCGGCTGGCAATGTGCTCCTGGAACGCCTTGCGCTGCTCCGGAGTATCCGGGTAGGTGTCCAGGATGCCGTCACTGCCAATTCCCACGTGGTCGGTACCACAGACTTTGAGGGCGTGGACCAGATGCTGGAGGGCGTGTTCGCGAGTCGGAGAAATGGGGCTGGCAACCAGGTACGGCATAAAGTAAATCCCAGCTACCCCTCCCTGCTCCGCCAGCGACCGCAGTTCGCGGTCTTCCTTGTTGCGGGGATGCGGATGAACTGCATAGCAACCGACGTGGGTAAAAAGCACAGGTTTGCCGGAGGCCTCGATGGCCTCAGCGCTGCTGCGCTGGCCACAGTGGCTTAAGTCGACGGCGATGCCCCGGTCATTCATCTTAGTGATAGCCGCGCGTCCTAGCTTGCTGAGCCCGGCATTGCCCGGCTCGAGGCAGCCATCACCATAGAGTCCGCGATTGTTGTAAGTGAGCTGAATGATGCGAACCCCGAGCCGCCGGAACACCTCGATACGATCCAAATTCGATCCCAGGCACTGGGGTTCCTGGAATCCCAACATGATGCCGATTTTTTGCTCGCGTTTGGCCCGGTCGAGGTCGGAATGGCGGCGAACCACCAACCAGTGCGCAGAATCGCTTTCAGCAAGCCCGTTGACGAACGCAATGTACGAAACCGTGTCTTCGAACTCCGGCAGCGAGACCGTCCAGTTGATCGCACTCACTCCCGCTTCAAGGGCCTGTTTTGTGATTTCCGGCTTAAGTGGCAGATCGAAGGCGTCGATTCTGACGGCAGCACAGGCATCAATGACTAATGTCTTGCGATAGAGATCAGCGATCGCCGGAGTAACCGCACCCCCCTGGGCGAAAAGACTGGTCGAACCCAGTTTCAACAGACAGGCAATTTGCGCGGAGTTTGCCAGGAAAACCCGGCGATTCATGAGCCATTCTCCCTTTCAGCGCCTCCTCTTCAACCCATCATGTTCGCATGTTCAGGTTGGATCTTGTACACCACCCGCACTTCTCCCGCCTGGCGATACGGGTATTTGTCCACTCCGAGGTATTTCTTAGCCAACTTGTCGATGTGAGCATCGGCACCTTGCTCGGTGATTTCCACTACACGCCCGCGGATTTCTAGATAGCGGTATGGATTGTCGGGATCGATGATCGCCAGTGCGACGCGCGGATCGCGGCGTATATTGCGGTCTTTCTGGCGACCCTTGGCAGAATTGAAAACCACGTGGTCGCCTTCCAAATCGCACCATACCGGCGTTACTTGGGGGCTGCCGTCCGGCATCAATGTACCCAGACTGGCGAACGCGCGCTTGCTGAACAGATCACGATACTTTTCGGGAATGGACTGAGACATGACACCTCCTGAGAGAACGATGGCGAAGCTGTCGCCAAGGGATTATAGACGGGCTGCCAAACTGGCGTCACACTCCCGCACACGAGCCGAGGTTCGTGGCAATTTCCAGTTCGCGCGTCCAGCGTTTACAATGTCTGACCTTACTCGAATTGCATAGACTTTGGCAGTGAAAGCGTGAGATGGGTATCCCCCATTACACGAGTCGACTTTTATGAAGCACAAATGCTCAATGGTTCGATTTGGATGCCACCAGCTCTCGGCGGTGGCGGCCGTCCTTTTTCTCCTGCTTGGGAGCGGAAAGGCATCACTGGTCGCGCAGTCAACCACCGAAAATCCTCAGCCCACGATTGTTTTCATGACTGATTTCGGCACGGCGGACGATTCGGTTCCTATCTGTAAGGGTGTCATGTATTCGATCGCCCCCGAGGTGCGCATTGTAGATCTGACTCACCAGGTCACACCGTTTTCCATCCTTGACGGGGCTCGCTTTCTCTACGGCGCAAGTCCGTACTATCCGGCCGGAACCGTTTTTGTAGTGGTCGTTGATCCGGGGGTAGGCAGTCCCCGTAAGGCGGTGGTCGTGAAATCGAAGCGACGACAGTATTTCGTTCTTCCTGACAATGGCTTGATGACATTAGTTCAGGATCGCGATGGAATCGAAGGCGCTCGCGAAATCACAAATCGTGACTGGATGATCGGCGCAGCGTTGTCCTCAACCTTCCACGGACGCGACATTTTTTCCCCGACAGGTGCTCGTCTTGCCCACGGCGAAGATTGGACACAGGTTGGTCCGGAACTCGAAGTCAGCAAGCTGGTTCGGCTCGGCCTTGTGCCCGCGAACCTGGATGAACGTGGCTTGGCCGGTGAGATCATCGCCACGGACGGCCCGTTCGGAAACCTGGTCACCAATATCAGTGGAGAAGACTTTCTCAAGCTGGGCTACGGGCGGAGCCAAAACGTACGCATGACTATCGGCAACGCCGAAATGAGTATGCCCTTCGTTCGCACCTTCAGCGATGTGCCCCTGAAGAAACCGCTTTTGTATATTGACTCGCGCGGACATCTTGGACTCGCAGTAAACCAGGGCAGCTTTACGGCGATTTACGGGATCAAGCCGCCGGTGCGGATTTTCATCCCTAGGGCAAAAAACTGAAAACCCAATTATGAGGCGGAAGTCGAATCTGGATAGTGACGCGGTATCCAGGGAGAAAAAAAACATGAAACAACAATTCGCAGCCAATGCCAAGTTAGCGGTTAAGCGCTCAACACTTAGTCACCTGATCGCTCTGGCTGTCGGGCTGCTTGTTCCATGTCTTCTTCTGGCGCAAAGCTATCGTGGATCCATTCGCGGCAAGGTGTCCGATCCCAGCGGTGAGCTGGTAGCCGGAGCCAAGGTCACGGCCAAGAGCGCTGGCACTGGAATCATTCGTGGGACCATCACTGGCGCAGATGGCGCCTACGTCTTGGCCGAGTTGCCGGCCGGCGAGTACGTGGTGTTGGCGGACTCTACGGGGCTTTCGACCGCGGCGCAGAATGTCGTTGTGAATGTGGGCCTCGATACCATCGCAGATTTCGATCTGACCAGGTTCGAGAAGAAACTAGAGATGGTGACGGTAACGGGCGAGGCGCCTGTGATCGAGACTTCCCGCGACGTACTGGGCGAGGTCGTCGATCAGAAATTGGTCACCGAACTCCCCCTCAATGGGCGCGATTTTGGGAAACTGGTCGCGCTCACACCCGGGACAACGGTTGACCCTTCCGGCGTAGCTGGCACACAGGGCGGATTCGGACAATTCAACATTAATGGCAACCGCGACCGGTCGAACAACTACACGCTTGACGGGACGGACAACAACGATCCTTTCTTCAATAACTCTGCTCTCAACCAAACCGGTATCGGCGGCGCCCCAGCGTCGCTGCTGCCCATTGATGCCATCCAGGAGTTCAACCTGCAATCGCAGTTCGGCGCGGAATACGGCCGTAACAGCGGTTCAGTGGTCAACATCGTAACTAAGTCCGGCACCAACCAGTTCCATGGCACCGCTTTCGAATTCCTGCGCAATAGCGCGCTCGATGCGCGGAACTACTTTAATACGCAGTCCCGAAAGTCCGTCTTTCAGAACAACAATTTCGGGGCCTCCCTGGGCGGACCGATTGTGAAGGAGAAAACCTTCTTCTTCGGCGCCTATGAAGGCCAGCGTGAACGCGTCGGCTCCGATTTTTTGCTCCTGGTTCCCACCCAGACTCAGATTCAACAGGCTCGCGTCATCGCGCAAGGATTCAACGGCGGAGTGATCAATCCCGGCCTGGATGCCATCCTGGCGTTCTATCCGAAGAGCCACACCAACCAAATTCCCGGTGTGGTACACGATAAGAACGACGGCAATAATTTCATCGTAAAAATCGACCACAATCTGACGGACACAGAACTGCTCACCGGCCGATATGCCTTCTCTCAGAGCGACCAGGTCTTTCCCTTCGGTTCCCCGGGCGGCTTCGGCGCTGGATCACGATTGCCCCAGTTCGCGCAAACTTCACCCGCCCGGGTGCAGGTAGCCTCGTTCAGCCTCCTTTCAAGCCTAAGCACCTCGACGATCAACGAAGTGCGCTTTGGCTACAGCCGTTATCGCACTTCTTTCAATTCGCTGGACGCCAACCTCAATCCCACTAGCATTGGCCTGAACTTCGGGACCGGCAAGCTTGGATTGCCGGAGTTTGACTTCACCGGTATCGAAAACCTGGGCGCCACCGGTTTCAGCGTCCCACGAGGGCGCACGAGTCAAACCTTCCAGATACTCGACAACTTCACATGGTTGAAAGGAAAGCACACCTTCAAATTCGGCGGAGAATTCCGCCGTGCGGCAATTGATAATTTTAATGACAATCTCGAACGCGGTATCTTCCAGTTCACGGCCGGAGTGGGCCTGAGCAATGATCCCATTGTTGATGCGCTGGCCGACTTCTATACAGGCGGCTCCCAGGACACGGGTCCCTTCGGGGCTTGCTGCTCGTTCGTCTCCGTCGATGCCGGCAATACCCAGCGTACGACTTACAACAATGGGCTCAGTTTCTTTGCCCAAGACGATTACCGTTTAAGTTCTAGCCTCACTCTGAACCTCGGACTGCGCTGGGAATATTTCGGGCCGTTGAGTGAAAAGAACAACCTGCTCTCAAACCTCGGACAGGATGGCACCCTGGCTATGGTCGGCACGGATGGCCTCAACGGTCTATACAGGCGTGACCTGCACGACTTCGGACCGCGGGTGGGATTCGCCTGGAGCGCGCTGAAGAACACGGTGGTTCGCGCCGGCTATGGCATCTATCACGACTACGTGCCACAGGACATACTGATCGCGAATTTCACCACCTCCGCCGGGGTCGCGACCAATCCCATAGGGCCCAAAGCGGTTTTGCCTCTGTCCTTTGAGGCCACAGCGTTTAACGGCACCAATCCCATGCCGAATGCTCCGATAATGAACGGGATTGCCTCGCCCCCGTATTCGATCTTCATTACCCCGAGGGACTTTCACTCGCCCTACACTCAGAACTGGAATCTCAACATCCAGCAGAAGGTTGCGGAGAATGCTTCAGTCGAAGCCCGCTATGTGGGGAGCAAAGGTACCAAGCTTGTGCGCCTGACCGACCTGAACGAACCCGACGCCAATGGTAACCGAACGATCAATCCAAACTACAGTGCGATTGATGAGCTTACGCCCTCTAGTTCGTCCACTTACCACGCCCTGCAAGCCATCACCCGCGTCCAGAACGCTCATCGTGTGTCTGGCTTCGCCAGCTATGTGTGGTCTAAGTCGATCGATGACGCTTCCGATGGAATCGATTTCGTTCCGGGTGCCGCTTTTCCCCAGGACCCGGGTAACCTCGCTGCCGAGCGCGGTCCATCCCTCTTCGACACACGGCATCGCTTCACAGCGGCGATCAACTACGAACTTGCTTCTTGGAACTCACTACGAAAATTTGGTTCAGGCTGGCAGTTGAACACGGTCATTTCTGTTCAGAGTGGCCGTCCGATCCCGATCGCCAATTCGACCGATACCAGCGGCCGGTTTTATTTCAATCAACGGCCAAACGTCGTGTCCGGAGTGAATCCCATCTTGCCCCACTGGACTCCGAGCACAGGCTATCTGAACCCTTTGGCTTTCGTGCAGCCTGCCTTTGGGACCTTCGGCGACCTCGGCCGAGACGCGATCTACGGCCCCGGATATAGCAACTGGGATTTCTCTATCGCCAAGAACACACGGCTTACGGAAAGGCTTAACCTGGAATTGCGCGCTGAATTCTTTAATATTCTCAACCATCCCAACTTCGCCCTGCCGGCGCACACAATAATCCCGGGGTTCGTGGACAACGGGACTCCAGGGAATCCGCAGGTTGTACCCAATCCCGCGGCCCACGTAAATGGGGACGTCACGCAACCGCTCCTGCCGATGGGCCTTCTAACCCAGACTCCAGACGTCGCCCAGACCAACCCTGGCCTCGGTGGGGGCGGTCCGCGAGTAATTCAGTTGGCGGCGAAGTTTATTTTCTGATTGAGATCGCTTGCGTGGAGCGGGCGCCCTCGCCCGCTGCGCTGCCTTTCAATAAGCAACCGCACAATATTCGCTGCGTCAAACAGAGGAATTTAGGACTACGCTTCCACATCCTGCGCAATCGCCGGCAGCACCGCGCGCAGCAGAGCCACGAAATCTCCCTGTACTCGCTTAGTGGTTTCAAGAACTTCTTCGTGATTGAGCACCTGGTCAAGGATTCCGGCCGCCATATTAGTTACGCAGGAGACTGCCAGCACCTTCAATCCCATATGACGGGCTGCGATCACTTCAGAAATTGTGGACATGCCCACCAGATCCGCGCCGATTGTGCGCAAATAACGAATCTCCGCCGGAGTCTCGTAGCTTGGACCGGGCAGCGCAGCATACACCCCTTGATAAACCGTCTTCCCTAACTTCCTAGCGGCTTGCAGGGAAATTTCGCGATAAGGTTTCCAGTACGCTTGCGTCATGTCAGGAAAACGCGGGCCAAAACGGTCATCGTTTGGTCCGATGAGAGGATTCTGACCCTGCAAGTTAATGTGGTCGGTAATGATGACTAGCGCACCCTGCTTATATTCCAGACTGACGCCACCGGCTGCGTTGGTGAGGACGACGGCTCGGATGCCCATGCGCCCAAACACGCGCATCGGGAACGCGACTTCCTGGGGCGAATAACCCTCGTAAAGATGGACACGTCCCTGCATGGCTGCCACAGGGATACCGTCCGCCTTGCCGATCACCAACTGGCCGGCGTGTCCTACGGCGGTCGAGAGCGGAAAAAACGGAATGTTAGTGTAGGGAATCCGCGTCTGATCAGACAGTTCGTCAGCAAAATCACCTAAGCCGGAACCAAGAACGAGTCCAATCCTGGGACAGAGTGGAGTCTGCGAGAGCAGGAAGTGCGCGGCCGCTTCGGCGTTAGTGAAATCGTCCGACATTGTGGAGTTCTTAGCTATCACCGAAACGGCAAACTCCTGGCGCCGGTTGCATAACAGGCCAGCAAATTCGCGGCTCTCTCCAGTACGAGCGAGTGAGAGCGCATTCTAGCATCTGCACATATCGAATCCGTAAGCCATCGCGTCATCTCTATGAAGCGCCGCTCCAGACTGGGGCACTCGATCGAGTCAAGACAGCTATAGAATTTAATCTGGAGGTGAGCTATGAACATCACAATCATTCTTACTTTGGATGTGCTGATCACCTTTCTCGCGTGCAACATCCTTGGACCAGCCTCGTTCAAGTTGGATGGCCTCGGTCTCGTCGGGTCGGCGGCTCGGGTGCCGTTTTTATTTGTTGCGGCTGTATATCGGTCCGGCGGTATTGCCGGTGAGTGACTTCGAGACCTGGTATATGACAGGGCCGCTGCTGGGAGCCGCGCTCACTCTTCCCCTGGCGCTCTGGAGGACAGTACCGGGTTGTCCAGCGGCCGAGAAATGGCTCAACCTGGCCTCGGGTATTCTCCAAGGGTTGCTGCTGGCCTACGCGGCGTATCGCCTTCGGCACGTTTCGGCGCAAACAATGACCCCTCACCGCCATTAGCGCAGTGCTCAAGGTGGCAGGTCTCGTGAAACAACTTCTCAAACGCACTTGCGCGGAGAACCGCGCCGCACGGTATCCAGCGCGGTTTTCGCCGAGATTTTCACAATCGTGAAACAGCACTGCAACCTTGCATCCCCTTAAAGCGGGCCGCATGAATGCTCGCCAAAACTTGTCACCGTGGAATCATTGTCAATCCGCGATTCGCGGCTTGCACAATTCTTGCTACATACGGCTGTGGATGCCCCGCACCTTATTGCAAACAAGTAGGATACAGCGCTTTGTTTTTTGTTGACTCTAAAAATGAGAAGAGTAAAAAGATACTCGTTCTTTGACAGCTTCTGAAGTTTACCCGGTTGGTGCGGCGTCCGGGGCTCAAGCGAAGTCACTCTCTACATTGCAAGATGACTGAGAGAAGGCAAGCGAGGGTCTATAGCAAAGCGCTGGTCGAGGCGAACAAGAAGATATGTTGAAGGCAAGATAGAGTCCCGAGGCGTCAGACTGGTTTATCCGGTTGGCGGTAAGCCCGGAGCCCAAGTAATGATCGCGCGTAGCGGCCCGCAAGGGAAGCAACGAGGGCAGGTCAGCGAGGGTCTAAAAGCGAGCTACTGGCCGAGACGAATGAGTCTAACACCACCTCGGGATTCTTAATTTTTAGGCTGACTAGTGGTTAGTGGCTAGCAGGCAGCGGCTGGTCCGCCTTCCCCCAAACACTGGTTGCTAAAAAGCGCCGCTGACCACTAGCTTTGTTCAGGGTCCTTCCTGCACCTGCAGATTCTCGCCGGTCACTAGCCGCGCACGGTAGATCGTATTGGTCGCTTCCACTTCTCCCACCACATCCACGTTCAGCGTGTAGGCTCCGTGCGGCAGGTTTTCTCCGAAAGGGATCTCCAGATCGAGCGTGCCTTTTTTCAGAATGAAATGCTGATATCCCACTGCAGTGGCGCGTCCAATTTCGTTCACCGCCAGGGCGATCATGGTAAGGTCGAAGTCCTGTCCGGTCTGATTCGATAGCTTGACCGCGCACTCTACTCTTTGCCCCGTGACCTTGGGATACCGGCTCCACTGCACCACCAGCGGCGCCACCACATCCAAGCTCAGCTCCTGGGTTCTCTGATGGGGGGGCTTGCCGCTGTCGGTAACCGCCACCACGAAGCGAAACTGACCCCCCTCCGTCGCCACGCCGCTGAGGATTCCGTCTTCACTCAATGTTATGCCGCGAGGCAGAGCACCGCTGGTCACTGCCCACGTGAGCGGCGTGATGCCTCCCGCGGCCTCCAAACGGAAGCGATACTGCTGTCGCAGAAATCCCTTGGGAAGGGAAGCTGTCTGCACCACGATTCGCTCGCCGCTGGCCGCACCCGATTGGCCCAGCGATGTGCCCGTCAGTGATAGGACGATGAGAACCGCTGCTGCCATCTTCATGAACATATAGCTTGGCTACGGCTTCAGATTGCTCAACTGTACAATGTCAGCCTCGCCTTTTCCCACTGCAGCGTAGATGGAGTGTCCGTCCGACGACCAGGAAACTCTCCGACCAATAAATGTCGCTTGAGTCCCAAAATCCGTGATGCGCCGCATCTCGCCACCAGCGGTGGGCTGGGCCCATATATTCGTGGTCGGTCCATCGGTCAATAGCACGGCCAGCCACTTGCCATCCGGGGAGAGGATCGGCTGCATAAGCACCGACTTCGACAACCGCGATCCTGAAATTCGCGCCACCTTCTGTGCCGGACCATTCTCCGGATTGGCTACAAGTATCTCCATATCCGACAGGCCGTTCAGCGCCGGCAAATTCAGGACGAAGAAGAGTCTTCCTTCGGTATCAACCGCCGGCTTCTGTCCTTCCTCGCGCACTACCATCGGCGCCCCACCCTCGGGCGAGATCTTCTCGATACGAAATGCATTCTGGGTTGGAGGAGAAAAATACAGCCATCGACTGTCTGGTGACCAGCAGGCCCAACCACCGCCGTCTGAAACTTTGTGAGCATTGCTTCCGTCTGGGTTCATCAACCACAGATCGACGTTCCAGCCTTTGAGGCCGCGCTTCACGTAGGCGATGTACTTCCCGTTCGGGGACCACACGGGCACCCCAATCGTGACCTGCGGATCGTGTTCGAAGGTGACCTGGCGAGTCTGCTGGGTTTCGAGATTCAGCACCCATAGATTGCCATGGCCCCCGCTATCGCTCAGATAAACGAGTTCATGATCCCCGGGGCCCGCGGATGGAGTCTGCACTGCCCCGGTCTGGTGCGTGATCTGGGTGCCATGGCGAACATTCTCTGCGGGGCTGCCATCAACCGGGTAGCGCCAAATATCAAACTGGATTTGCCTGCGGGTCGCGACCAGGTTGCCACCCGGATCGAGATCGGGCGAGATGTAAGAGGTCTCCCCAAAAGTGAGCTGTCGTAGATTCTTTCCTCCAGTTTGGACGGACCAGAGATTCATCGTCCGCAGATACAGAACAGTGTCGCCTCGGGAAGAGCTATAGACTACTCCCGAGCCGTCGGGCAACCAGGCAAAACCCGCCAGCGGATTCCGGTCCTGTGTAATTGCTTGCGGGGTGCCTCCTTCTACTGGCACATAGAAAATGTCATAGTCAAAGGTTCGGCCTCTCTCGAATCCCAACTGTCGGTCGTCTGGAGACCAGCGCAGGTCGGAATAGATGTACTCAGTCGGAAGGACAGTGAGCCTACGAGAGTTCGAGCTGTCCGCGTCTGCTATGTCTAGCTCAAGTTCCCCCTGGTTGGAGTGAAAATAGGCAATGTGTTTGCCGTCATGGCTCAGGTCAGCACCTGTCAGACTGGTCAGCAGGGGCCGTCCTGTTCCTCCCAACGCGGGAATTTGCCAGATCTTCCCTTGGCCGTCTGGTTCGCTGGAAGGAGAGAAATAAATCAGCGACGATGAATCCGACGACCAGCGTGGATATTGATGGTCAGCATCGTCATGCGTGACTTGCAGCGGACTGCCTCCAGCCAGCAAACGCACCCAAACCTGCCTTCGTCCACCCACGTCGGCGGTGAACGCTATCGACTTGCCATCCGGCGACAACGCCGGAAATTCTTCCATGCCTACAAAGTCAGTCAACCGCTTTAACTCGATCGGCAGAGAACTATCCGATCGTGGCCTGACTGCCCGTGCCGCTAGGAATCCAAGTCCGGTCGCTGCCAATACTGCCAACGCAACCAAGACTGGCACCAGCCACTGTCGATCCTTTCTTGCGGGGAGCGCCAGCGCTGCGCCGCTCCCACTTTCCTCGCGGCTGAGCAACTCGAGATTGAAGGCCAGGTCGCGTGCTGACTGAAACCGCTCCGCCGGGTCCTTCTCTAGACAGCGATGCACGATGTGTCCTAGAGCCGGAGGGAGGCTGCGCCGCGTGCTCCAAAGGTCTGCGGGCTCCTCCTTGAGAATGGCGCTCATTGTGTCCGCCGCCGTGGCTCCCTGAAACGCCCGGTTTCCGGAGAGCATCTCGTAGAGGATCACGCCTAAACTGAAGATATCGGAGCGATAGTCGACTACCTGTCCGCGAACCTGCTCCGGGGACATGTAACCCACCGTCCCTAACACCACGCCCAGCTCCGTGACGCTCACCGTCGCCCCTGAATTGCTCAGGCCCGCGGCGTCGGGCTCTACCAGCTTGGCCAGCCCGAAATCGAGGATTTTGACTACGCCATCGCGGGTGAGAAAGATGTTTTCGGGCTTAAGATCGCGATGAACAATGCCGCGGTCGTGCGCCGCCGCCAGCCCCCGTGCCATCTGCAGAGCGTATTCCACCACCTTACGCCGGGGAATCTCGCCCTGTTCAAGGCGTTCTCGTAGAGTCTGCCCTTGAAGAAGTTCGGTGACGAGATAGGGCGCGTTCCTGTCGGTGGTGCCGAACCGATAAACCGCCAGGATGTTGGGATGATTGAGCGCCGCCGCTGCCCGCGCTTCCTGCTCAAACCGCCGCAGCCGGTCGCGGTCCGAGGCCAATTCTTCCGGCAGCACTTTGACGGCAACTTCGCGGCCCAGGCTTTGGTCGCGTGCGCGATACACCTCTCCCATGCCGCCCGCCCCCAGCGGCGCAACAATCTCGCAGTCGCCGAGCCTCGTCCCTGCGCTAATAGGCATAGGTCAGGGCATTATAGTGCGCCAGAAGCGCTGATCGGTCGGACTCGCCGGCTGCCTGAGACCCATCGAAGCAACTTGCCCTTTGGATTAGTCAGTCTAGGGTACTGCGAAAGGTCAGTGGCGAAGTATTCGCTCAGCAGCTAGGATTTACCAGCGAATCAGGCCGGTTGTGTGCGTGATTCTTAGACAACCTGGCAACTCCCCTGGAAAACCCGCCGATCCCCCCGCACGGGATCGGCGGGTTTTTTGTTGCACGAGCGGAAAGTGAGATAAGAAGATACCGCCATATCGGTCCTCTCGACGTCCCCTCCACCTGCACGATAAGCTAGATGGTTTTCGGAGGGAATCGGACCGTATGCGTGAAGCGGTGGCCAAGCTGTGGCCGGAGATTCAGTGGATTGAAAGCAAAACCCTACGCGAGCAGGTGACTGAAACCTGGATCAAAGCCCTGGAGCGCAGCCCGCTGAAGCCTGCCGACCTGAACCACATTCCCTTCACTCTGCTCGTGCCCAACTGTCCTGTTACTTTCATGGAGCACAAGCGCTGCGTGGTGCACATCGCCCGCCAAAGCGCCGAAGCCATGCAGGAATTTATGGGACGCGCCCTGCCCATCGACATGGACACCGTGGTTGCAGGCGCGATTCTCGCCGATGTGGGTAAATTGCTTGAGTATGAGCTTGGGCCCGACGGCAAGAGCCGCCAGAGCCAACGTGGTGAGGCGCTGCGCCACCCCTTTACTGGCGTGGCGCTGGCGCTGGAGTGCGGCGTTCCCGATGCCGTATGCCACATCATTGCGTCCCATGCCGCTGAGGGCGATTTGGTGAAGCGCACCACTGAGGCTTACATCGTGCATCACGCCGATTTCATGGCCTTTTTGCCGTTCAAGAATCCGAAGAACGTCAAGGTGAGATGACTCTGAGCTTGAGCTATTCAGGTAAACGTCGTGTCGTTACTCTGTGCCTTGTCATTCCGAGCACAGCGAGGAATCTGCAGTTCTGTTTGTCAAGGCACAACTGCAGATCCGTCGCTTCGTTCGGGATGACAAATCACATTGAGGGCAACGTTGCAGGAGAGAAGCGTGTCCGCTAAGGAAGCCGTCGCAAGCAAAGAAACCATCACCGCCAGGATGGCGCGTTGGGCGGCTGCGCTCGAATACAAACACCTATCGCAGGACGCTGTGTATCAAGCCAAACGCTTCCTGCTCGACTCCGTCGGCTGCGCCTTGGGTGGTTACCAACAGCACGACGTGAAGATTGCCCTAGCCGTGCTCGACGAGATTGCCGGCAAAGGCCCAGCTACGGTGATCGGAAGCGGCAAGCGGATGGATGCGGTGTCGGCCTCCCTAGCCAACGCGTTAATGATCCGCTGCATGGATTACAACGATATCTACTGGAAGCAGGATCCGTCCCATCCATCCGATATTTTTCCGGCAGCGCTGGCCGGCTGCGAGCGCGCCAAGAGCGACGGAAGAGAATTGATCGTTGGGCTGGTGCTGGGCCACGAATTCGAAATGCGTTTCTGTGAGGCGGCGTTCCCCGGAATCCGCGAGCGCGGCTGGCATCATGCCACGCTTACTGCGTTCGTGTCACCGATCGTTGCCGGACGCATGTTACATCTTGACTCGGAGCAAATCCAGCACGCGATCGGCATCTCCGCCAGCCGCCACGCCACGCTGGGAGCGGTCACTGCCGGCAAACTTACCATGATGAAAAACACCGTCGACCCAATGGCCACGCAAAGCGGCGTGCTGGCCGCGCTGATGGCGGAGAGGGGCTACACCGGCCCCGAACACGTCGTCGACGGCAAAGAAGGGCTCACCCATTGCTTCGGTCCGGAGTGGAAGCTGAATCTGTTGATTGATGGGCTGGGTGAGTCGTGGCGCATCACGCAGTGTGGCATGAAGGCGTTCCCCACCGAGGCGCTGACTCATACGCCGATTTCTGCCGTGCTCGATATCGTGAAGTCCAATGATCTGAAGCCTGATCAGGTGGCCAAAGTCCAGATTCGATCGCTCGCCCGAGCCGCCGACATTCTCTCCGATCCGAGCAAGTACGATCCGCGCACCAAAGAAACCGCCGATCATTCACTGCCCTATGTGATTGCTGCCGCAGTTGCAGACCGTCAGGTCACGCCAGTGCAATTTGAGATGAAGAAGATCATGGATCCAACTATCCGGGCGCAGTTGAAGAAAGTTGAGGTGGTGGCCGATCCGGAAATTGAAAAAGTTTTCCCAGCGTTGCAACGTGTGATAGTGAACCTTACTACAACCGACGGCCGGACATTCACCAAGCGACTGGACTATCCAAAAGGTGATCCACGGAATCCTCTCAGCGACGCCGAGGTAGAAGAGAAGTTCGCGGCCCTGGCGGAGGGCGTATTGTCGAAACGGGTGCAAGGCAAGCTGAAAGATGCCATCTGGAGTTTGGATAAGCTGGCCTCCGTAAGTAAGCTGATGGCGCTGATGAAGGCAGACGTGAGGGGGAAGAAAGTTGTGCTAAGAAAGCATAAGAAGTGAATATCGTGGATTTGCGACGGAAAGCGGAATCTGGAAGGCGATAGCCTGGGCTGAGATTGGATGGGGATGATTTGCCCCAAGAGATCCTTCGACTTCGCATTACGTTTCGCTAGCGAAACGTAATGCTTCGCTCAGGATGACAAAGTAAAAATCAGGATGAAAAAGTAAAACTCAGGATGAAAAAGTAAAAATCAGGATGAAAAAGTAGAAGAAGAGTGGTTACGCATGCCCCAGACTATCGTTGAAAAAATCGCGCAGATGCACCTTGCCGAGGGGCCGAAGCGGCCTTTGCGAACCGGTGACTTCGTTTCCATGCGTCCGCATCACGTTATGACCCACGACAATACGTCGGCGGTAATGAGTAAGTTCAAAGGCATCGGCGCCAAGAAGATTCACGATCCCAAGCAGCTCGTCTTCGCACTCGATCACGACATCCAGAACCAGGACGAATCCAATCAGAAGAAATATCGGGCCATCGAGGCATTTGCGAAAGAGCATGGCATCGACTTCTATCCGGCGGGTTCCGGCATCGGTCATCAGATCATGGTCGAGCGCGGATATGTCGTGCCAGGATCCTTCGTTGTCGCATCCGACTCGCACTCCAATATGTACGGCGCATTGGGGGCGATCGGCACGCCAATCGTCCGCACAGATGCTGCCGCAGCCTGGGCGACAGGCGAATTCTGGTGGCAGATTCCCCGCTCGGTCGAAGTTGTGCTGGAAGGCGAGTTGCCGGCGGGCGCAACCGGAAAAGACGTCATCATCACCCTCTGCGGACTCTACAACCATGAGGAGGTTCTGAATGCCGCGGTCGAATTCAGCGGACCAGTGGCCAGCCTCTCGATGGATGCGCGGCTCACGATTTCCAATATGACCACCGAGTGGGGACCGCTGGTGGGTTGGTTCCCAGTGGATGACGTCACCATTAACTATTTGAAGCGCGTTTATCAGCATCTCAAAGCCTTGGGTGTCGAGCGCTTTTCAGAAAAAGACCTAGAGAGCTGGGCCGCAAATCCGCCGCGGCCGGATGCCGATGCCGTGTATGCCGCTCGCATCGTGCTCGATCTAAGCCAGGTAGTGCCTCATGTGTCGGGCCCCGATACAGTGCAGGTGATGGCATCTCTGGCTGAGATGGAAAAGAGAAAGGTCGCGATCCAAAAAGCGTATTTGCTTTCCTGCGTAAACTCGCGACTCGAAGACCTGGAGGCTGCGGCAAGTGTTGTGAAGGGCAAAAAGGTCGCAGCAGGTGTGAAGCTTTATTTGGGCGCCGCCAGCAAGTGGGTACAGGAGGAAGCCGAGAGACGCGGCACTTGGAAGACCCTGCTCGACGCCGGTGCGCATCCACTCCCCGCAGGTTGTGGGCCATGCATCGGCCTGGGAGTTGGGCTACTCGAGCCCGGCGAAGTCGGCATTTCCGCCACCAACCGCAATTTCAAGGGCCGCATGGGGTCGCGCGACGCCCAATGTTATCTTGCCAGCCCGGAGGTTGTTGCCGCTTCTGCCGTGGCCGGTTACATTCGTGGGCCGCACCAAATGGCGGATCGCACGCCGATGCCCAATTACACCGAATTTGCGACTGGCGCAGCCGCCGAGAGAGTTGATATCCTGCCTGGTTTTCCCGAGCGGGTGCGCGGGCGGCTGGTGTTGCTGCCGCAGGACAACGTCAACACCGATGCCATCTACGGCAAGGACTACACCTACCGTGACGATGTTACGCCGCAAATGATGGCAAAAGTCGTCATGGAGAATTACGACCCGCAGTTCTCCGCGCGCACGCGCTCTGGCGACATAATTGTTAGTGGCTCTAACTTTGGCACCGGATCCAGCCGGGAGCAGGCGGTTACGGCGCTCAAGGCCAAAAGCATTCCGCTGGTGATTGCGGCCAGCTTTTCGCAGACATATTTGCGCAATGCGTTTAACAACGGCTTTCTCTGCATTGAAATCCCCGAGCTGGTCAAGCGGCTGCTTGAACAGTTCGCGAAAGAGATCGCCGCAAAAGAAAAGACAATTATTCCCGCAGATGAAATTGATGTCGATTTCACCACGGGCATGGTTCACTGGCGCGAGGAGAATTTCCCGTTCCCAGCATTGGGCAGTGTGCCGCAATCACTGGTGATCGCCGAGGGCGTAGAGAACCTGGTGGCAAAACGACTGGGACTGACATAAGGCCTCTGCGTTCTCGGCGTCCTTTGCGGTTCAAGGTTTTGATTTGCAGGAGAGTGGATGGCACAACACACCGTCGTTTCGATGCCAGGAGACGGAATCGGCAATCAGGTTTTGCCCGAAGCGCTGCGAGTTTTGAAGGCAGTCGAGTTCGATGCGGAATATATTCATGCCGACATCGGATGGGAGTGCTGGATCAATGAAGGCAACGCACTTCCGCAACGGACAATTGATCTGCTGGCCAAGCACAAGTTGGGATTGTTCGGCGCCATCACCTCAAAGCCCAACAAAGAAGCGCAGGCTGACCTGAAACCGGAATTAAGAGGCAAAGGCCACGTTTACTACAGCCCCATCGTCACCATGCGCCAGAAGTTCAATCTGGACGTATGCATGCGGCCTTGCGTTGGCTTTTTGGGCAATCCGCTGAATTACATTCGCAAGCGCGTCGATGGCGGCTTCGACGAGCCCCGCATTGACACTACGGTTTTCCGTCAGAACACCGAAGGTATGTATGCTGGCGTGGAATGGACGAACCCTCCAGAGAATGTGCGGGCTGCTCTGAATACACATCCTCGGTTCAAGGCTTTCGCCAGCGTGCCTCCCGCGGACTTGGCGGTGAGCGTGCGCATCATTACGCGGCCGGCGGCGCAGCGCATCGTCACGGCTGCGTTCGAATATGCCAAGAAGCGTGGCTTCAAAGGCGTGACTATCTGCGAAAAGCCCAATGTGGTGCGCGAGACCTCAGGAATGATGGAAGAGACAGCCAAGGAAGTGGCGAAGAATTATCCCGGAATTGCTTTGTGGTCTACCAACATCGACGCGCAGTTGATGTGGTTGAACAAGAATCCGGAAGATTACAACGTGATCGTCGCGTCGAACCTGTTCGGCGACATTTTGTCGGATGCTTTCGCCGGACTCGTCGGCGGGTTGGGTTTTGCAGCTTCCGGCAACATTGGAGATGAGGTCGCGGTGTTCGAGCCGACTCACGGCTCAGCGCCCAAGTATGCAGAATTGAATCCGCCAATTGTGAATCCGATTGCCATGATTCTGACCGGAGCGATGATGCTCGATCACATCGCAGAGGGTGCCAAGGCCGATCGCATCCGCAAAGCGATTGCCGATGTGGTGAAAGAAGGTAAAGTCCGCACCTACGACATGATGCGTATTTCGGGTGGCGCGAAATCGATCACCCAGGGTGCAGCCTCGACCATTCAGATGACAGACGCGATATTGGCGAAGCTAAATTAGCGGCTGATAAAGATGGTTGCCTCGCTCAGCATGACCAAGTATAAGCAATGACTCTTTCCCACGAAATTACGGCGACGCATTCGGCCGAGGCCGGGCAGTGGGGCAAAGACGTCCGGTCGGACCTGCACGTCACCATTGAACCACGCGATCGCGGCGGCCTGGAGATCACGCTCGAGTCCCGGGTCAAGCCATATTATGGCGATTCGATCCTCGCGCAGAGCCGACAGGTGCTGGAGTCGCTGGGTGTCAAGCATGCGCGGGTTCAGGTGCACGACGAGGGCGCGCTTCCCTTCGTAATTTCGGCGAGGATTGAAACCGCAATCAAGCGCGCTGGACTTGGAGACGGGCAAAAGGCACTGCCTGATCCTGTAGCGTTGCCCGAGCGCTCGCCGCGCGACCGTTTGCGGCGTTCGCGTTTGTATCTGCCCGGTTCGGAGCCAAAATATTTCATCAACGCCGGTGTGCACGGGCCAGACGCGATCATTCTCGATCTTGAAGACTCGGTTCATCACGGGCAAAAAGATGCCGCGCGCATCCTGGTGCGGAACGCATTGCGTGCAGTTGATTTTGGCGCCTGTGAGCGCATGGTCCGCATCAACCAGTTGCCCATGGGACTGGAGGACCTTGCCGAAGTTATTCCCGAGGCGCCCGACCTCGTGCTCATCCCAAAGACTGAGCATTCGCTTCAGGTAACAGAAGTGGAACGAATGATCAGCGAACTCATGGCTCGCCACCATCTGAATCGCCCCATCTGGCTGATGCCGATTGTGGAATCGGCGCTGGGGATCGAGAACGCATTTGCGATTGCGACCACAAGTCCCAACGTCTCCGCCCTCACGATTGGACTCGAAGACTACACCGCCGACATGGGCGTGGCCAAGACCGCCGAGGGGCGCGAGTCACTCTACGCCCGCTCGCGGCTGGTGAATGCGGCGACGGCGGCGGGCATCCAGGCAATCGACTCTGTCTTCGGCGATGTGGGCGACTTGGATGGTCTCCGCCACTGGGCGGAAGACTCCCAGGCCTTGGGATTTGAAGGCATGGGATGCATTCATCCCTCGCAGATTCCGGTAGTTCACGCGGCGTTCACCCCGTCGCAGGCGCAGATCGAGAGAGCGCTCAAAATTGTCGCCGCCTTCGAAGAAGCGCAGCAGCACGGCCTGGGCGTGGTGAGTTTGGGATCGAAGATGATCGATCCGCCGGTGGTAGAGCGAGCCCAAAAGCTGGTGCAGCGAGCGCGACAAATCGGCTCATTGTCGTGCTGAGTAAGCGCATTGCCATGCTGAGCGAAGTCGAAGCATCCCTACTTGACAAGATGTGGCGTGGGGGCAGGGATCCTTCGAGTGCGCCATCGTTTCGCGAGCGAAACGATCTGCTCCGCTCAGGATGACAAGACAGGGATTTCATGAGCGATCGCATCGAACTGGCCCAAAACGCCGCTAGGCGCATGGTGCCAGTCATGATCAACGGCAGGCCGCAGATTCCCTACCTCGGCATGGCTAACTACCAGCCGCGAGGACGGAAGGCTGCACCACCAGTGCGTTCCAGCAAAGATTATCCGGAGAATGGCGATAAGCGCGTCGCCGGTCTGGAAACTGCTCTGCGTAAGTGCGGCCTGCGCGACGGCATGGTGATCTCCAATCATCATCATCTCCGCGATGGCGATCGCGTCGCCCTACTGGCGCTCGAGGCCGCCGCTAAAATCGGCGTGAGAGACCTCATGTGGTTCCCCAGCGCTTCCTTTCCTTCCCAGAAAGCCGCGATCGACCTGATGCAGTCGGGCGTGATTCATCACATTGAAGGCTCAATGAATGGTCCACTCGGCGACTATTGTACTCAAGGCAAAATGCGCGGCACGGGAGTTCTACGATCGCATGGCGGACGCTGGCAGGCTATCCAGGATAGCGAAGTTCACATTGATATTGCCGTGATCGCCGCGCCCACCGCGGACGCATTCGGCAACGCCGATGGCTCTCATGGCAAGTCTGCGTGCGGATCCCTGGGGTTTGCGTTGGCGGATTCGATGTATGCCGATCACGTCATCGCAGTCACCGACAACCTGGTTCCTTTTCCTTGCATTCCCTGGCAGATTCAAGGCAACAACGTGGATTACGTTGTGGAAGTGGAGTCAATCGGCGACCCGGCAAAGATCGTCTCCGGGACCACGCAGATTACGCGTTCGCCGGACCGCTTGCGCATCGCGGAATTGGTTGCCAAGTTCTTGCGCGCAGCGGGAATCATGCGCAACGGCTTTTCTTTCCAGGCGGGCGCCGGCGGCATCGCACTGGCATTTGTCGACTATCTTCGCCGAATGATGAAAGAAGACGGCGTAAAGGCGCGTTTCGTTCGCGGCGGGTCCACCCGGTATTTAGTGGAGATGCTGCAGGAAGGATTGACAGACTACATTCTCGATGGCCAAACTTTTGATCTCGACGCCGTGAAGTCAATTGCCAATGATCCCCGTCACGTCCCCACTTCGCCCTTTACCTCCTACAACTTTCACGGCAAGGGTAACTTCGCTTCAATGGTCGATGCCGTAGTTCTCGGCGCCACTGAAGTCGACGTGAACTTCAACGGCAATGTAGTCACCCACTCCGATGGCCGACTCCTGCATGGAATTGGCGGATGGCAGAATTGTCTCGCCGCCGGATGCACCATCCTTGCAGTGCCATCTTTCCGTGACCGCATTCCCGTAATTGTGGATGAGGTCACCACGGTCACCGGGCCCGGCGAGTTGATCGATGTAGTGGTAACCGAGCGCGGCATCGCAATCAATCCGCAGCGATCGGATTTGCTGGATGCGGTGAAGGGATCGACCTTACCGATCCGGCCGATTCAGGACATCAAAGCGGACGTTGAACGAATCTGCGGTGGCAAACCAGCGCGCCCGAAGCTTGGAAATCATCCCGTTGCCGTGGTCAAATGGGTGGACGGTACGGTGCTCGATACCGTCTGGCAAATCAGCTAGTCAGCAATCGCCAAAAACTTGAAGGAAAAGGAAGAGGGGACACGGCTCTCACCATGCCTCTCAGACGTTTACTAATGCTGCAGACTGATCATTCCATTGATCTGTACGCCGCTATCATTTTGCAGCAGGTACGCGTCGCTTCCGGAGATCAAGTAAAACACCAGGTCATTGTTGGTGAGGGAAAGGTTGCTGATTGTTCCTACGGCTCGCCCATTGCTGGACACCGAGTAATTTCCGGTCAGAACTCCGGGCGAGATCGCTCCTTGGCCAGTGGCGCTGCTATTGGCAACTTCGTTCAGCGTCAGCTTGCTGGTGCCGTCCCAAGTCAATGTTCCCAGACGGTCAAGAAGTTGGGTAGTGTCAAAGCCATCCATCATGAATGCGAACTGGCCGTTCATAGTGGCGTTGGTAAACGTCCCCGACTGCAGATCGAGCGTGCCATCTTCCACCGCGTTCGAGTCATTGGTGATCAGGAAGAAGCCACGTGACGGACTGACCATCCAGAACGTAGCCTGAACCGTTCCGCTGGAGGCATTAAGCGTGACTGTTGCCCGGCCATTTGCCGTGGTTGTGTAGCTCCCACCGGAAATCGTCGTAGAAAGATTGCTGCCGTCCTCCACCGCGTCAATCGCCCCGGTCGTGATCGAACCGCCGCTGGCGCTAAACGCGCCCACGGTGTCGACCGCATTGATGCCATTATTTACCGTGTTGCCTCGCCCGCCAAAGGCATAGCTGCCTGAGAGCGCAGGCGAACTTTGCTTTTCTGCACGCCCAATGCCCAGCAGGCCGGAGGAACTCGACAGGAAGCGCACGTTATTCGCATCCACGACGTAGTAGATGAAGCTCAACGTAGTGTTGGAGCTATCGGTAAATGTGCCCGTCCCTCGTCCCAAATTGGGGGGAGCGTTGAATGAGCCAGTGAAAGTCAGAGGACTAGCAGTTCCGTTATTCAAAGTTCCGCCCCGGTCCACATCCATAGTGCCGGTGCTGACCGTGCCGCCAGACGCCGTAAAGACGCCGACACTCGCGGCAGATAGACTAAACATTTGCGACGTATTCGCGGTGTGCAGCCGGAAGGCAAACGTGCCTCCAGGGGCGGAGGAGGTCGCGGTGCTGTCCTGTAGCTCCGCCATTCCGCTGGAATTGAGACCTGCATCTGCCTCAATGAGGTAAGCCTTCGAAGAGCTCACTATCGTCACTGCCAAAGTGACTGTGCCCAAAGCATTATTCAAGGTCAGGCTTCCCGTACCGTCATTCTTAATGCTGTAGGTGCCCGCGCCAGTCGTGAGCGTAGGAGTTGCCCCTTCAGAAAAGTCATCCGACACATTCGTAAGATTGCCAATGCCATCAGCGACGAACACTCCGGCCTCATAATAGGGAAAGGCGTTGACCCCGTTCGTGGTGTCGGTCCCGGACAACTGGTAGACGTATTGCCCTTTCAGGCTGGCGTTGGAGAAATTTCCTTTGGGGATGAAAGGGCCAGGGCCGCTTGATCCACAACCTCCACAAAACATAAGCGAAAATAGGCCGAGAGGGAGAAACAGTTTCTTCATGACGAATGCGCAGCCAGGTAGCCGCCTACTCCTTATAGTGGGATGAGGGTCATTTTACCTGCATCTCTGTGAGAAACCCGGGACTGCTCACTGTTAACACACCTACAGCAGGAAAGTTGCCCGACGAATCTTATGGGTACACAGCTTAGGCGTCTTTTCGTACGGAGCTACACCCGCTCGCCGCGGAGGACTTCTCGCACTTTGCGCGACAACATTTGCAGTGTAAAGGGTTTCTGCAGGAAGGCCGTTCCGGCTTCTAGTACGCCCTGGTGGACGATGGCATCTTCGGTGTAACCGGAGAGGAAAAGAACTTTAATGTCAGGATCGGAGGCGGAGAGTTGCTTGGCCAGCTCTCGTCCGCTCATCCCCGGCATCACGACGTCGGTGATTAGCATGTCGATTGGGCCGCGATAATCGGACGCCGTCCGTAGCGCTGCTTCGCCGTGCTCAGCTTCAAGAACCTTGTATCCTTTGGCTTCCAATGTTTCCCGCACCAGTTGGCGGACGGATTCTTCGTCCTCGACCAACAGCACCGTCTCCGAACCGCCAGTAGCAGATTGCGAAGCCCGCAAGGTGCCCAGAGGTTCGGCGGCATCCTCCACTCGCGCCAAGTAGATGCTGAAAGTTGTACCGCGGCCGACTTCGCTTTGCGCGAAAATGTAACCCCCACTTTGTTTAATGATGCCGTATGCTGTTGAAAGCCCCAGCCCTGTGCCCTTGCCTTTTTCCTTGGTGGTAAAAAAAGGCTCGAAAATCTGTAACTGAGTTTCTTTGTCCATGCCGTGTCCCGTATCAGAGATTGAAAGCATCACGTAGGGACCGGGCTGAATGTAGCTGTACTCGCGGCGCAGGTCGTCGTCGAGATTTACATTGGCGGTTCGGATGGTGAGCTTGCCACCGTTGGGCATGGCGTCCTTGGAATTGACCACCAGGTTCATAATGACCTGCTCAATCTGGCCGGCATCGGCCCGGGTCCGCCCCAGGTCCTCTGCCAGTTGGGTATTCAGTTCAATGTTCTCCCCAATCAAAGGACGCAGCAGCCGCTCGAGGTCCTTGACGATCGCGTTCACATCCACGACCTTGAGTTCCAGAAATTGCTTCCGGCTGAAGGCCAGCAGCTGCCGGGTAAGAGTGGTGGCGCGATCGGCGGCCTGCTGAACTGCGGCGATCTTCGGATAAAGAGGATTCCCTCGTGCGGTCTTTTCCAATAGAACTTCGGTATAGCCGCTGATCACCATTAGAAGGTTGTTGAAATCGTGGGCAACGCCACCTGCCAAACGCCCCACAGCTTCCATTTTTTGCGCTTGCCGGAATTGATCTTCCAGCACCCGCCGTTCGGTCACATCTTCAGCAATCACTTCCAGGACGCGCTCGTTTTGCTCTGGAATGGTGACCGCGCGTCCGCTCAGGCGAACCGTGATGGCATTGCCGTCCTTCCTCTTCCAGCGTACCTCCATGTTCTGCAGACGGGTGCCGCGGTGAAATTGACTCATCAACCGCGCCTGCTCGGCAGGATCCGCAAAGACGTCCCGTTTGGGGTCCAGGGCCAGCACTTCTTCCGCCGAAAAGTAGCCCAACATCGCGGTCAGTGCCGGGTTTACATCTAGAAATTTTCCTTCCATGCTGGATCGGTAGATTCCATATACCGCGCTCTGCACCAGCGAGCGATAACGTCCCTCGGAACGCCGTAGAGCTTCCTCGTTGCGCCTGTGTTCGATGGCGCTGGCCAGTTGCTGAGATACGAAGGTCAGAATTTCTTTGTCTGTTTCTCGAAAGCGTACCCGGTCCGCATAAACCTGTACCACCAGCACGCCAAAAGTGTTACCCGCAGCTTTCAGAGGAACGCCGAGCCAGTCCACCGAAGGAGCGCCAATTAGCTCCACTTCACCACGCCGCACCAGTTGGTCGAAAAGGTCCGGGGTACACAGCAAGGGCTCGCCGGTCCGTAGCACGTATTCGGTTAGTCCACGGCCCAGCTTCTTGGGCGCGGGTCGAGGATCTTCCTGGTCCACGAAGTAAGGGAAGCTGAGCAACTGGGTCAGCGGGTCATACACGGCAATATAGAAATTGCGGGCGTACATCAATTCAGCGACGATGCTATGAATTGCTGCATAGAACTGCTGCAGATCTTCCGCCGAGCTCGTCTTCTCGGCGATGCGGTAGAGTGCCGAACTGAGTGCCTCCGCCCGCTTCTGCTCGGAGATATCGCGATAAAGAACGCACGCCGCCACTTGTTTTCCACCGACAATGACGGGAGCGCTGGAGAGGAATACATCCACCAGGGAGCCATCTTTGCGCTGCCGCTTGGTTTCCAGCGTCACCTTGCGGCCCTGCGAAAGGGAGTCCGCAATCCAGCGCGTTTCCGAGTTGCGATCAGGCGGAACGATCAAGGTGTCAATCCGCCGGCCCAGCGCTTCTTCCGGAGCAAAGCCGAACATACGTGTGAATTCCGCGTTCAGCCGCAAGATCTGGTGCTCTTGGTTGAGAATGGTGATGGCCTCGGGTGCGCATTCCACTAATTGCTCGAGGTAGGCCTTCTCTACTTCAGGACTGTCGAAATTGAAGACCGGATCTTCCTCAGTGAAGACGGGCGCTTGCTTGGTGGCCTCTGCAGCCTGACTTTCCGGATGGGAAAGCGTTGGGGTGCCGCGTTCCAGAGCTTGCTGGAGAAATCTGGCACGTGTAAGATCAGCCGACTTGGCTGGCCGGGTGACCTTATCACCCATCGCAGACCCCTCCCCATTTTGATTCGAGACTGATGTGGGATGTTAGATCGGCGGCTTGTCACCAGAAAGTTACGGAGGTAATTCGGCACAACACGGAAGGCCAAGCGGTGCTTAAGATTAGGTTCCGGTCGCCAGCATCTCGCAGACTCGTTGGATAGCCTCGTGCTGTTCCGGGCTCATGGCCAGAAATTCGAAACCATGGCGCAAGCCATCGCGATAACGGACCAGGGCGCGAATCTTCATGGGATAGGGGGCCAGCGGTAGCGAGATCTCCATGGAGACGACTTCGCCTGGCTCCAATTCTCCGGTCAGCGTGCCGCCAATGCCATCTTGTCCCATTTCATTGGAACGCCCCCAAAGGGAAACAGTTTTGCCCTCGCGAAAGACATTGACCGACAGTCGAATGTCGAGCGGATAGCGTGGATAACGGCGTGGCGAGTTAGTTGGTGGCTTGGGGTCGGGCACACTGCTACTCATTGGTCTTTCTTAAGTCAATAAACTCTCTGTCGATCCATGCAAAGCCAACCGCGGAGAATGGCTAGTTCCCGTGCAAATGATGCTAGCATTTTTTTCCACCGCGTAACTATGAGTTCGAACGACCCCCCATCACGTTGGTGAGGATCGAGAAGTAAAAACTAGCTAAGAAGCGACAGCCTGTTTCTGAGTTCGTGCTGTGGGCAGCCCGAGCCCTTGCATCATTAATCGATGTGTTCGCCTTCCTCTACGAAGCCAATCTCTGCCGGCGGCAATTTATCGCCGGGACGTGCCCAGAAAACATAAAGCGAGGGCAACAAGACGATGCTGATGACCAACTCGACAATGAGTCCACCAACAATCACGATGGCGAAAGGCCGTTGTGAGTCAGACCCGATATCGTGTGACATGGCGGCGGGAAGTAAACCCAAAGTGGCGACCAGCATGGTCATCATGATGGGCCGCAAGCGCAGTGATGCGCCTTCTTTCGCGGCCTCGCGCGGGTTCATGCCGCGGGTGCGAAGCTGGTTGATGTATTCCACCATGATCACTCCGATTTCGACAGATACGCCGATCAGCGCTAGGAATCCCAGGCCGGACGAAACCGAAAAATGTGTGCCTGTCAGCAATAGGCTAAAAAAGCCGCCGAGAGGTGAAAGTGAAACTACGGCGAGGATCAGACCGACCCATTTCCAAGAGTCAAATGCCGAGTACAGAATGAAAGACATCAGAAGAAGCGTGATTGGGACAATGAAGGCTAGCCTGCGGTTTGCCCGCTGCTGGCTTTCGTACTCCCCGGTCCAATCGAGATGGTAGCCTTCAGGGAACTGAACTTTTTGGCGTACTTCTTCAATGGCCTGGCGCACCGTGCTGCCTAAGTCGCGCCCACGGACACTGTACTTGATTGCAATGTATCGAGAGTTGCCCTCGCGGTAGATCGTAGAAGCACCATCCTCTAGTTTGATCTGGCATAACTGTCCAAGCGAAACCCGTTCGCCAGAAGGCGCCAGGATCCGAATGTTGGCGATGTCGCTGACGGACTTGCGAAACGGTTCCTGGTAGCGAACGGTCAGATCATATCGCTGCTCCGCGACCAGAATTTGGCTAACCGCTTTCCCGCCCACTGCGGTCTCCACTGCATCCTGAACGTCGCTGACATTGATGCCAAAACGATCAGTGATGGCACGATCAACGACCAGATTTACATTGGGCTGACCGCGGACCTGAAATGTGCCGAGGTCGGCCACCCCTGGGATCTTGCTCATCACGCGCTGCATCTCGTCGGCTTTCGCCTCCAGGACCTTCAGGTCAGGGCCAAAAAGCTTGACCGCTAACTCTCCCTTCACGCCGCTGACGGCTTCTTCCACATTGTCAGAAATCGGCTGGGAGAAGTTCCAGTCGACACCCGGAAATTTGTTAAGTTCGGTGTCCATGGATGCGATCAGGTCGTCTTTAGTCTTGAACTGCGATCGCCACGTAGCGCGGGGCAGCAGATCAACAAAGAATTCCGTGTTGTAGAAACCGCTGGCATCGCTGCCATCGTCGGGACGGCCCACCTGGCTGACCACCTGCTTGACTTCGGGAAAATTGGCCAGCATCAGCCGTGCGTTTTTGGCTAAGGCGGTGCCAGCTGTGGGGCCGGTGCTGGGCGCCAATGTGCCGCGAACCCAGATAGCGCCTTCATCCAGATGGGGCAAGAATTCGGACCCGATGACTCCTCCAAGACCGAGGAACAGCATGAGCGCCAATGCTGCCAAACCCAAACCGAGAGGGACCTTCAGGTGATCGAAGCACCAATCCAGAGTCTGGGCATAGCGCTCCTGCAGGAAATGCAGGATAGGGTTGCGCCACTCTTGGATAGTGTCCTTAAAGAGAAAAGTGCAAAGCACGGGAGCAATGAGTAAGGCAAATAACAATGCGCCGAGCAAAGCGAATGCCACTGTCCACGCCATAGGCCGGAACAGACGGCCTTCCACGCGCTGAAGTGTGAAAATCGGCAGATACGAAACTATGATGATGATGCGGGCGAAAAAGACCGGTCTTTGCACCTCGTGCGCCGCCGAACCTATTATCTGAAGAAATGTTTTCTTGCCGCGACCGAATTCAAAATGGCGCAAGATGTTCTCCACCATCACCACCGAGCCATCCACAACCATGCCGAAGTCGAGGGCGCCTAGCGACAGCAGGTTTGCGGGGATGTGGTTAAGATCCAGCAGAATTGCCGCAAACAGGAGAGAGAAGGGAATGGTAAAAGTGACGATGAGAGCGCTGCGGGCATTTCCCAGGAATAAAAACAAGACGAGAGTGACCAGGAGCACGCCATCTATAAGATTGCGCAGCACCGTGTGTGTGGTGTAGTGGACGAGATCGCTTCGGTCAAGGTGCGGGACAAATTTGACTCCCGCCGGCAGCAGACGCTGCCCGCCCTTCGTCCCGTTCAGTTCCCCGATTTTTTGGTGCAGAGCGTCGAGCGTGGCGTCCGCTTCGGCGCTCTTGCGCAATAAAACAATGCCTTCCACAACGTCATCGTCATTGACGACGGTCCCGTCTTCGTGACGAATGGTTTTGCCCAATTGCCCGAGTCGTACCTTGGGTGATTGCACGACTATGGCCAGGTCACGAACTCGTACCGGAGTACCGTTCACCGCCTTAATGACGGTCGCTCCAATGTCGTCCGTGTTCCTCATCAACCCGACCGCGCGTACGTTCAGCGCCTGCTCTCCGCGCTCGATGAACCCACCGCCAGCGTTGACATTGTTGGCAGCAAGAGCCTGCTCCACCTGACTTAGCGAAATGCCGTAAGAAACGAGCTTGCCGGGATCGATCCGAACCTGATATTCACGTGTCGGCCCGCCAAAGGGGTTCACAGCCACGACGTTAGGCACCGACTTTAACTGGTTGACCACGAACCAGTCGTTGATCGTCTTCAATTCCATCACGTCATACTTAGGATTGGTGCTCTGCAGGGTATAAAACATGATCTGCCCGGTCGGACTGTAATCCGGTCCCAGGCCAGGGTTCACACCCTGAGGCAACGTCACTTGCTGCAAACGGTCGAGCACCTCCTGTCGCGCTGTGAAAGTGGTGATTTCATCGTCGTAAAGGATCGTGATGACGGAAAGCCCGGCTAGCGAGGCCGATCGAAGATGTGTCATATGGGGTACCCCGTTCAGTTGTACTTCGAGGGGGACCGTGATCTGTTGCTCGATTTCTTCCGCCGCGTGCCCTGGCCACTGGCTGATGATCTGGGTATAGGTGTCGGCGACGTCGGGATAAGCCTCAATCGGGAGATTGTGGAATGAGAGAATACCCCAGACAAATAGAACCAGCGCCAGACTGAGCACCAGGATGCGATTGCGCAGGGCAAAGTCAATCAGATAACGGATCATTTGCCTTGCCCTGCGACGGCCGTCGAAAACGCGAGCGCGTTGGCTACGACTTCTTCCCCGGGTTGCACGTCATCCTTGAGCTCTTGCATTCCCTCCGGTGTCGGTCCTAGCGCGTGCACCTCGATGCGGCGAAATCTTTGCGCACCTTCCTTGCGGAAGATCCAGTCTTTGTCCTGCAATCGCATGATTGCGGTACTGGGCACTACGGTGAACGTCCGCAGTTTGCGCGAACGGAAGGTTGCTACTGCGTACATCCCGGGCCGCAAAGACCCGCCGGCGTTCGAGAGCACAATGCGAACTTTTGCCGACCGAGTATTGGGGTCCAGCACCCGCGAAATATCCCCCACTTTGCCCCGAAAAATCTTATCGGGATATGCATTCAGCCTGATCTCCGCCGCATCACCCAGACGCACGTCATTCAGATCGTTCTCGTAGACGTCGCACAGCACCCAGACCTGAGAAAGGTCGGCGATAGTAAATAGGCTGGGGGTGTTGTCGATGCTCTTCACGCCCTCGAATCCAGCAACATTCTGCTCCACGATGGTTCCCGAAACAGGCGCCCGCAATTCAATGAGGGAACCGGGGCGCGTAGGGTCGCCGCCTAACACGCGCACATGCTGTTCGGCAGTTTGCACATCCACTTTGGCCTTGTCTTCCGCGTTCTGCGCCGCTTCGAAATCTTTCTGCGCGGAAGCGCCTCGGTCATAGAGCAACTGCGCGCGGTCTAGCGCTTTCCGGGCAAGTGCTTCATCGGCCCGTGCCTTTTGGTAATCTGACACAGCGCTCGCGAGATCGGCACTCGAGATTACTAACAAGGCCTGGCCCTTCTTCACGGAATCGCCAAGTCGCGCCTTCACCTCCACCACGCGGCCGGAACCCAGCGAGGTCACATGAATCGTTCGGTTCACATCGGGAGTGATGCCGCCATTCGCAGTCAGCACCATCGGAAGCTCGCGGGTTTCCACCTTCGCCAGCTTGAATAACTCGGGATGGTCGGGATTGTAGACGCCGGGCTCCATCGTGACTTCCGCCTTGGTGGGCGCGGCTTTGGTGTTATCCGAGCAGGAAACCGCTAGAATACCTGACAAAATAACCGTGAAGATTGCGGAATAGCGAAGCATCTTGTGTCTCACGGGATCACCTCTCGTCCCACGGCCATATTCAATTGGGCGGCAGCGGTCAAGTACGAGCCGACTAAGTTCACGTAGCTCAACTGTACAGTTCGGTATTCACTCTCTGCGTTTAAGAAATCAAGAAGGGAGGCTCCACCGTGCTGGTAGGAAAAGAAAACCGTATCCCGGACGCGCACGGACTGCTGCAAGTACTTAGCTTTGTAGGGTCGCAGCAAAGTCATATTGCTGTCGACCACGGCGTAACCGGAATCGACGTCGCTCAGCACCGATGCTTCAGCAGCGTCGCGCAGCCTCTCATTGCGTGTGATATCAAGCTGTGTGCGCAGCTTCTCTCCCTGATTGCGATCGAAAACCCGCAGCGGGACGCTGACACTGACCCCGACAGTATTTATGCCAAACGGGTTGTTGTTGGATGAATTATGCGTATACCACGCGCTGAGAGTTGGATCCGTCGAGCCGTTCGCAACCGCCAGCTTATGGTCGGTTTGGGCCTTATCGACGGCTTCGATGGCAGCCTTCAAGTCTGGCCGCATGTCCAGAGCAATCTTCCGGAACTCGTCGCGGGGCAGGAGTTGGTCGTTGAAATCAAACGAACCACTTACGTCAAATTGTTCAATTGCAGTGCGATCATTCAACAACGTGAGCAGTTGAATCTTGGCGGTGCGCAGATCGACTTCCGCTATCTGCACGTCTGACTCGTATTGCACCCGCTGCAGCTCCAGCCGGTCAAGGTCGATTTGCGCGATGTCGCCGGCATTGAAGCGAGTCCTGCTGATATCGAGCACGTGGTCATAGTAGGCCAGGTTATCTCTCGCTAGCTGGAGCACAGCTTTGGCTTGGAGAGTTGACACGAAGGCGCTGCGCAGGTTGAACAGCAGAGTTCGATTCAGATCGGCATGATTAAACTCGGCGATCGTAGTGCTTTTTTTGGCGCTTTCCAGCCGCAGCTCGCGCTTGTGCCGACGTTCGTGAAGGTAACTGATGCCGGGCGACTCAAAAGTGCCGGCGAACGGTCGCCAGATGCCCTTCTCGGGAGCGATTTGAGTCCCATCTACCGTCAGATTCAAGTCAGGATTGGGACGGAGATAAGCGGTGATTTCCTGTGCCTTCGATTCATCGATACTCAGTTTGTCTGCGAGCAGCGTCGGATTGTTGGCCTCAAAGCGTTCTCGTACTTGCTGCCAGGTCCAGGAGGTTTGCGCCCCGGCTTCCAAACTGAAACCGAGCAGAAGAAGCAATGCGGAACTCCGCCAAAGCGTCTTTTGCATTGGGCACTCCATAGTCATTTCCGTAACTGTTGTAAAGCAGCGTTGCCGCGGATATACCGCGACTGTTTCAAGAATGTAAGATTCCGCCGGACGAAAGCGGCCCTGCCGGCTGTACTAGCTGAATGGATACGGCGGCGGAGCGCGACCGTTGCGATGCGCTGGGTAGACTGGTTCCGGCCGCAGGGAAGGCGTGGTGACGACCCGTCCGTAGATTAGACAACTCGGACTGAACGAATAAGGGCGGAAGCGGAGGGCAGGGGATGCGTGCAGGATAGTCTGCGATGAATGGGATGTTTCGCCTCCGGACGCCTCGACCTGACGCTTGGATGAGTTTGACTCCTCCAGTTCCGGCCGCATTACGTGCATGTCGTCCGTAGCGGAAACGACCGGAAATAGCAGCACCAGAACGCAGCCCAAAAGCACGATAGGGCGCACACTGCCGAGTCGCCTCGAGCTCTGGACAGAGGCCGGATCTTGCAGCCAAAGCCAAATGGCGGGCAATGTCAACATCAGCCAGAGAATATTGAGCAGAAATTCCATAGCCGCGGTAAGGCTGACCCTGTGCGCTCAAGTCTGCCAAGATACGAAGACTAAGTCAATGTGACAGCCGGACTCGTGCGCGGAAAGACGGTTCCTTCGGTAATGTGGATGCATCCGTGAAGTTGTCACGGACAGCTCGTAGGGTCCCCTTTGACGGGCCTTGGCGCCGCAGCGGACTCTTGCGCTGACGTAGCTCGAAGGTAGTCCTGCCAGCTTTTGTACGAACTCAGAACCCGGGCGCGAATGTGTACCCGATTGACATGCCGAACCGCGCCGCTTGCGAAGAGGGAAACTCAACGTTGTTATGAACCAGGTACAGGTGCGCCTCTGGACGAATGAAAAGATGTCCCCAAATGTAATACCGAATCCCAGCGCCGATGTGTCCCATGAAGTGATTGCTGCTGACGAAATCCGTGCAACCAAAGAAGTTACAATTACTAAACGGCTGATAAAACCGCAGACTCTCCCATCCGATCCCGGCCATCATTTCGGCTTGCACGCGTTTTCCGAGCTTTGGCGCGTAGATTCCGTTAAAGTCGTAGAACAGGGGACGGTAGGGCAAAGCTCCACCGTAGAGGTTCCGACTGGCCCTCCAAGCCAGTTCGCCGCCAAAACCGAGGTTGTGCTTAATCAGGACGTCAGCGCTGAACACTGGGTACGCCCCGCCACGTTCGGAGACGGTATTGCCTCCTGAATCTGGCACGGTACCCGAAGGCGCCGTAACCGTGCCCACGCCAAACGCTGCGTCAAACTGTTGGGCAAAAGCCCTTGTCTGTATCGCGAAGAACATGCCCAGAGCCACAACCAAGCTTAACTTTCTCAAAATGAGCCTCCGAATCAAAGGTTCGTTGCCGTATATCAAACCCGATTTCTTGAAATTAGATGCGGCCGGCGGGCTCGCGAAGAAAACGGCCCTTTTTATCGGTCCTGACACATCACGACAATCATAAAGTCTCTCTCCGGTCCGACTCAATCATCAGCCAGAATGTAAAGAATGGTCAAAAAACCGTAAACTCATTAAACTTGCTGTCCGCGGAGGCAACATGAGCTTAGGCGGGGCCCTGCTGCCCGAATTCGATCAGGAGATGGCCAATACGCGCCGGACTCTGGAGCGGGTTCCTGAGGATAAGTTCGACTGGAAACCACACCCGAAGTCGATGACTATGGGACGTCTGGCCACGCACTTGGCGGAACTGCCGGGTTGGGCGATCGCCACCGTCGAGAAGGATTCGCACGATCTGGCGCCGCCGGGTGGCCAGGGATTCCAGCCGGCCACAGCAAAAACACGCAAGGAGCTTCTATCCCTGTTCGACGCCAACGTTGATGGCGCCCGGACTGCAATCTCTCACGCATGCGACGATCATCTCGCGGAAACTTGGACTCTGCTGGTTGCGGGTAATAGGATCTTCTCGCGACCTCGCCTTGCGGTGCTGCGTAATTCCGTCTTGAACCATAGCATCCATCACCGGGCGCAATTAGGAGTGTACCTGCGGCTGAACAACCTCCCAGTTCCGGCCATTTATGGCCCGTCTGCCGACGAGAAGTAACAAGGGCGAGGCGGCTTGAGGGCAAGGGTTTGCATCTGCAAAGCAGCAAACAGAATCAAGATAGCTTGCCGATTTACTGATGTTCAGCTCCTTTCGAATTGGAAGAAATTGAGCGTGATGACGCCATTCTCGAAAGCGCACCGTAAAGAGACAGTTCCGTGCCTGGTTGCGATGCTCATTCTCGCTGCCGCAGCGGCGATGGGGCAGACCACGATCGGATATTCGGAAAACACCTCGCCAACCCCTGGCCTCCCGAGTGGAATTGGCCAGTCGACTGCTCAGAACCCGTTCACGGGTAGCGTCCCCCAGGGCAAGGCTACGCCTCAAGTCTTGTCTCTATCTCTTAACGACGCGATTGACCTTGCGCTGAAGAGCAACCTTGGGCTACTGGTGCAGGGTGACACGGTGCTCAGCGCTCGTGGACAAAAGTGGAAGGAACTCAGCGCCCTACTTCCTAACCTCACGACGAAAACCAGTGAAAACGTCGCACAAATCAACCTCGCCGCGGAAGGAATTCGGATTCCGATTCCGGGCTTTCCCACCATCATCGGTCCCTATAGCTTTTTCGATACTCGCGGGTATCTCACGCAATCTCTTTTCGACCTGCACTCGATCCAACGCGAGCACGGAGCGGCGGCGAATGAAAGCGCAGCACGCCACAGTTATAAAGACGCACGCGATATCGTCGTGCTGGCGGCCGGAAACGCGTATCTGCAGTGTATCTCCGCGGCGGCCCGAGTGGACAGCTCGCAGGCTCAGGTGCAAACTGCGCAGACGCTTTACGATAAGACTGCCGACCAGCAGAAGGCCGGAGTCAGTCCTGCCATTGATACTCTTCGCGCTCACGTGGAACTGCAAACCCGGCAGCAGCAGTTGATTGTCGCCAGGAATGATTACGCCAAACAGAAGTTGGCCCTGGGGCGTGTGATTGGGCTGCCTTCGGGACAAGAGTTCACACTGACCGAGCAGGCCCCATACGAACCGCTGGTCCCGTTAAGCGTGGAGCAGAGCCTGCAACGCGCGTACGCCTCGCGTTCCGACTATCAGGCAGCATTGCAGCAGGTACGGGCAGCAGAATACTTTCGCAAGGCGGCATCATCGGAATATTTGCCCAGCCTCGACCTGACGGCAAATTACGGCGCTATCGGATTGAGGCCGGACAGCTTGCACGGAACCTTTGAAGTAAGTGGATCGTTGACAATTCCCATTTTCCAGGGCGGAAAAGTCCAGGCTGACGTTTTACAAGCTGAAGCGACGCAGAGGCAATACCGCTCTCAACTGGAGAACTTGCGCGGCCAGATTGATTACGAAGTACGCACCGCTTTGCTGGATCTAGCAGCCGCGGCCGATCAAGTCGAAGTCGCCCGCAGTTCGGTCGATCTGGCCAATCAAACGCTCATCCAGGCCCGGGACCGCTTTGCGGCCGGAGTCACCGACAATCTGGAGGTGGTGCAGGCACAGGAATCGGTGGCCTCGGCCAACGAGAGTTATATTTCCAGCCTTTACGCCCACAATCTGGCTAAACTCTCCCTGGTTCGAGCTATGGGATACGCCGAAGAGGGCGTGAGGCAATACTTGATGAAGAAATAAGCGGTCTATGGAACCAGCCACTGAAACTAGTACGCCCGAGCGTCCCGCGACTCAGCCTGCGCCTTTGCCGGCCACGGACAGAGACCTGCGCTGGAGGCAGGCTTCCCGCAATCCGCGATTCCGCATGGCATTGATCCTGAGCGGAATTGTATTGCTGGTGGCAGGCTTTTTTCTCTGGCGCTACTTTACCAGCTATGAATCCACTGACGATGCCCAGATTGACGGGCATTTGAACTCGATCAGCGCGCGCGTCTCCGGCCATGTGGAGAAACTTCTGGTGAACGATAACCAGTACGTCGCGGCCGGTACGCCCCTGGTGGAGATCGATCCTAGGGACTACCAGGTGGCGGTGGAACGGGCCAAGGCCGCTTACGCCGACGCGCTGGCCACAGCCCAAGCCGCGCAGGTGAACGTTCCCATCACTTCGGTAAACACAGGCAGCCAGTTGACCGGCGCTCAAGCCGACGTGGAAAATGCGCGCGCCGGCATTTCCGTGGCTCGCCAGCAATTCGATGCCGCCAGAGCACAGTTGGAGCAGGCTGAAGCCAACGATGTTAAAGCGCAGAACGATTTGGGCCGCTACAAGCAGTTAGTTGAGAAACAGGAAATTTCACAGCAGCAATACGACCAGGCGGTGGCGGCCTCGAGAGCCAGTGCCGCGACGGTCGCGGCAGCGCGCGCCTCCGCTGCAGCAGCTGAACAGCAGGTCACGCAGGCACAGAGCAAGCTGGCACAGGCTGAAGCAAACCTGCGGGCGGCCGGCACCGGCCCACAACAGGTTGCCACCACTCGCTCCCGTGCCCAGTCAGCCGAGGCCGAAGTGCAACTTAGAAGGGCCGAACTAGACCAGGCCGAACTGAATCTGCAATACACGCTGATCATCGCCCCAGTCAGCGGAATCGTCACCAACCGTACGGTCGAAGTCGGACAGAATGTTTCGATTGGCCAGGAATTGATGAAGGTCATAAACCTGGACGATATCTGGGTAACCGCCAATCTGAAGGAGACCCAGCTCAGGCGCATGCAAGTCGGCCAGCCGGTCACGATCCACGTCGACACCACAGGCCAGGACTACAAGGGACATGTGCAGAGTATCGCCGGAGCCAGCGGCGCCATCTCCAGCTTGTTGCCCCCGGAAAATGCCACGGGCAATTACGTGAAGGTTGTGCAGCGAATCCCGGTAAAGATTACCTTCGATCCCGGTGAAACCAAGGAGCACATTCTGCGGCCAGGAATGTCGGTTGAGCCGAAGGTCTGGATCCGATGAGTTCAGCCGCAGTGACCATGGACGGTGCCGCTTCGGGGCGTCCTGCGATAAATCCCTGGGTCATTGCGCTGGCCGTCACCCTGGCCACGTTCATGGAGGTGCTGGATACCAGTATCGCCAACGTAGCCCTGCCACACATCGCGGGTGGCCTTTCCGCGGGAACCGACGAGAGTACGTGGGTTCTTACTTCTTACCTGGTTTCCAATGCCATCGTCTTGCCGCTCAGCGGCTGGGTTTCTTCCATCATCGGACGCAAACGTTTTTATATGACCTGTGTTGCCATCTTCACGGTCAGCTCTCTGCTTTGCGGCCTGGCCCCGAACCTCACCATGCTGATTATCTTTCGCGTGCTTCAAGGCGCCGGAGGAGGTGGCCTGCAGCCTAGCGAGCAGGCCATCCTGGCGGATACGTTCCCGCCGGCGAAACGTGGCATGGCTTTTGCCGTCTACGGCATTGCGGTGGTCACAGCTCCCGCCCTTGGTCCGACCCTTGGCGGCTGGATTACGGACAATTACACCTGGCGCTGGATTTTCTTTATCAATATCCCTGTCGGAATTCTTTCGCTTACCCTGACCTCCCGTCTCATCACCGATCCGCCCCACATGATCCGCCGGAAACTCTCGGAGACCAGAATTGACTACATCGGCTTGGGCATGATCGCGCTGGGACTGGGAACGTTGCAAGTGGTGCTGGACAAAGGGCAACGCGACGACTGGTTTGATTCCCACTTCATCCTGATTCTTTCGATCATCTCCGCCGTCTCGTTGCTGTTTGCGATCTGGTGGGAGTGGCGGAACAAGGACCCGATCGTTGATCTGCATCTGTTCAAAGATCGTACCTTTGGCGCTTCCTTCATGCTGATGTTCATGTTGGGATTTGCGCTATTGGGCAGCACGCTCTTGCTGCCACTATTTACGCAGACCCTGCTGGGATACCCGGCGGAACAAGCCGGCCTGGCGCTGACTCCAGGGGGACTGCTAATTATGGCGATCTTGCCCTTCGTGGGTTTCCTGCTCACCAAATACGACTCGCGGAAGCTCATCGCTTTTGGCCTGATTGTGCTTTCCCTGGCGCTGTTCCACATGACCAACTTCGACCTGAACGTTGATTTCCGCACCGTGGTTCTGGCGCGCATGTACCAGGCGGCAGGTCTGGCATTTTTGTTTGTTCCCATCAATACTTCGGCTTACGCCTTTCTGCCACGCGAGAAAAACAACGCCGCTTCGGGCTTGATGAATCTGGCACGCAACATTGGAGGAAGTGTAGGAATTTCGGTGGTGACAACGATGTTGGACCGCAGGTCGCAATACCATCTGGATCGTCTTTCGGGCCATCTGGCGGCTGGGAATCTCGCGATGCAGAACACTCTGCAGGGCGCTGCCCGCAACTTTCAGGCCCATGGGTTTTCCGCCGCCGACGCCATGCACAAGGCCTATGGTCTCTTATATGGCAACGTCATACGGCAGGCCACCATGCTGGCCTATGTTGACAACTTCTGGTTGCTGGGAGTAGCTATTTTAGTGATGATTCCCCTCCCGTTTCTGATGAAACGGCCGCGGAAGGGCGGCGAAATCGCTGTCCACTAGAGAGATAACAAATGTACCGTATCATCACCGTCGAGCGCGAATTCGGAAGCGGTGCGGCCCAAATCGCTTGCGAACTGGCAAAGCGACTGGGCTGGAAGTTGTGGGACCATGCCCTGGCCGAAGAAATCGCCAAGCTGGCCAAGGTGGATTGTTCCGCAGTGGAGCGTCGCGAAGAACGCATGGACAGTACCTTTCACCGTCTGGCCAAAGTATTCTGGCGCGGCAGCTATGAGCGCAGCATGACAATGAGCGGGCCCGAAATCTTCGATGCCGATTGTATGGTCGAAATTGGCCAGCAGGTGATGGAGAAGGCTGCCGCGGCTGGCAATTGCGTGATCGTGGGACGAGGCGCGCCATATTTCCTGCGGGAGCGCGCCGATAGGTTTTCCGTTTTTCTGTATGCGCCGCGGACGGAGAAGATTCGGCGCCTCCGGGAATTAGGCAAAAGTGAAAAAGAAGCCGAGGAGTTAGTCGACACAGTGGACCGCGATCGTATCGAGTTTGTGAAACATTATTTCGGCGCCGATTGGCCCACCCGCTGCCTGTATCACATGATGATCAATACCGCCATCGGGGATGAGAATGTGATCTCCACTATCCTCGCGACCATGCATAAGCTCGAAGCAAAACTCGCCATGGTCTAGCCGCTACCCAGCCGATCGGTTCATCCTTTAGTAACAATCGCTTGCACCTTTTTCGTTGCACTTTAACACGGCTGAAATATCTTCGGACTATCATCCAAGGAGAAGAAGGCTCTACGGAGGATTGGGAATGCCGTCGCCTCGGATTCCACGGTTCGCTCTACCGCTGCAGGTAGCGGCTGTTTGCTACCGGCGACAGGGACAGTCGGTGGAATTCCTGCTGGTCAATACGAACGGCGGCAGCAAGTGGACCTTTCCCAAGGGCGATCCCGAGCCGTGTCTCTCACACAGCAAGGCGGCGGAACGCGAGGCCTGGGAAGAAGCGGGGGTTCGCGGCCAAGTCGAGCCGCGGCACTTTCATCTCTATATCCACTCCAAGGGCGTCTTCTGGAAGCCTCCTGGGGTGCGGGAGTTCGTGGTTAAAGCTTTCCTGCTTGAGGTAGAGCGGAACGGGCCTGCGTCCGAGCCGATGCGAAACCCAACCTGGTTTACAGCCGACGAAGCCAAGAAGATTCTGGCCAAAGGACGCGAGGTCAAGTACACCCGGGAGTTACAGGCAGTGATTGACCGGGCGCTGGAACAGATTGGCGCGACCAAGGACTTGGCCGCACGGTAAGATTCCTAAAGTCTGTAGCGCTCATCGCGGTCGCGTGCCCGCACTCCCTATGTTTTGTCATGCTGCGCGGAGTTCGTTCGGTCGCTTGCGACCGCACAATCGGAATCGAAGCATCCCTGTTCCATTCCCCCTTTCATTTCGGCGAAATGTTGAAGAACCATCTGACAAGTAAGACGAACCGGACACGCGAGCGGCAAATTCTCCCTCACCGGCTAAAGCCTAACGGCAGCACGAGCTTTGTTCTCGATGACAGCATTCGGATCCAACCTTCATCAAACCGCCCTTCTCGTGAGACGATTATTTCAGCACCATGATCCAACTGTCCTCCGCCGGAAAGCGTTACGGCCACAAGCTCCTGTTTGAAGGAGCTGATTGGATGATTACGCCTCGAGACCGGGTCGGTCTGGTGGGCGCCAACGGCACGGGCAAATCCACGCTGATGAAGATTCTGGCCGGTCTCGAGACCCTCGACTATGGCTCGATCAGCACAGCCAAAGGCATCAGCGCAGGCTACCTTCCGCAGGATGGGCTCACGCTTTCCGGGCGCACCGTGTTCGGCGAGTGCATGTCAGTCTTCTCTGAACTGCGGGGCCTGGAACAGGAGATGGAAGACCTGACCGGGCGCATGTCAGAGCTGGATCATTCGTCCCCGGAGTACTCTCAGGTGGCGGAGCGCTATCATCGCATCGAGCACGAATTTCTCACCCGTGATGGATACGCGATCGAAGCGCAGGTTGGCACGGTGCTTTCAGGGCTCGGGTTCCGCAAAGAAGACTGGAACCGTCAAACGGAAGAATTTTCCGGGGGCTGGCAGATGCGGCTGGCCCTCGCCAAGCTTCTACTGCAACGGCCGAACCTTTTGCTGCTGGACGAACCGACGAATCATCTCGACCTCGAGGCCCGCAACTGGCTGGAAGAGTATCTCGGCGACTATCCCTACGCTTTTGTTCTGATCTCGCACGACCGGTACTTTCTAGATGTAACCATCAACAAGATCGTCGAGATATGGAACAAGCGAATTCATCTCTACAGTGGCAACTATGAGAAGTATCTCGGCCAGAAGACGCAGAGATTAGAGCAGCTCGAAGCGGCTTATCGCAATCAGCGCGAGCGCATCGAGCAGCTGGAAGTTTTCATCAACCGCTTTCGATATCAGGCGACTAAAGCTAAGCAGGTGCAGAGCCGCATCAAGGAACTGGAAAGGATGGAGCGGATCGAGCTACCCGAAGAGGAGAAGACGATTCACTTCTCGTTTCCGCAGCCCAAGCCCAGTGGACGGATTGTGGCTGAGTTCCAAGACGTCGCCAAGGCTTACGGCGAGAAAGAAGTGTTTCGCGATGTCAGCTTCATGATCGAGCGCGGCGACCGGATTGCCCTAGTCGGCGTAAATGGTGCGGGGAAATCAACCCTGATCAAGCTGCTGGCGGGAGAGGAGCCGCTGACGGGAGGCGAATATCGCCTTGGGCACAATGCTCAACCTGACTACTTTGCTCAGGACCAATACAAAGAACTCGACCCGGACGCGCGCATTCTGGACGATTTGGGCGAGCTCTCGCCGCGCTCCACGCAAACTGAGCTGCGCAGTCTGCTGGGTTGCTTTCTGTTCTCGGCGGACGACGTCTTCAAGCGAATTGGCGTGCTCTCTGGAGGTGAGCGCAATCGATATGCCTTGCTGCGCATGCTGCTACATCCTGCAAATTTTCTGCTGCTGGACGAGCCTACGAACCACCTCGACATGCGCGCCAAGGACGTCCTGTTAAAGGCGCTGACCGACTACACCGGGACTGTGGTTTTCGTCTCTCACGATCGCTACTTCATCGACAAGCTGGCCACGCGCGTCTTCGAGGTTGGTGACGGGCGCGTTGAGGTCTATCCCGGCAACTACGAAGACTATCGCTGGCGGAAAGAAGGTGGCACGGCCCGATTGCAGGAGGCGGTTGCTTTCTCGGTAAGAACGCAGCCGGCAAATGGCGGCGCTCAGCCCGTCGCAGTGGAATCCGAGGACTCAAAGGCCAAGCGCTTGAACCCCATCAAGCGGAAACAGATGGAAGAGCGCGTGCGCCAGCTGGAAGCAGAGATCAACCGTCTGGAAGACGCCATCGCTGGCTGTGAATCTTCGCTGCAAACATTCACCAGCGCTGAGGAGACTCAGCGCCTTACACAGGAGTTAGCGGCGCGCAAAGCCGAACTGCAGAGCCGGCTGGCGGAGTGGGAAGGACTCGGGCAGGCATTGCAGACTTAGCCTTTAATCGGACCAGCGTTTGGGCTTACGGTCCCAGCGATGGTCCTTCAGCTTCTGCAGCAGAGGAGCATCTAGCGGACCCGCATCGCTAACCGCAATATTCTGGCGTACATGATCCGGCTTCCTCATGCCGATAATCGTGGTACTAACGGTAGGATTCGAGAGCACAAAACGCAGCGCCATCTGCGGCAGCGTAATCGAGGGAGGAAGCACGCTCTTCAGCTTCTCCACACGAGCCAGAGTCTTGGCGAGGTTCGCAGGGCCAAAGTATCTGGAGCGCCAGTCGTCAGCGGGGAAACTTGTTTCTAGCGTCATTTTTCCGCCCAGGCTGCCCTCATCGAGCGGCACACGGGCGATGACGCCGATATTCAACTCCCGGCAGAGTGGAAAGAGTTCATCCTCCGGCGCTTGATCAAAGATGTTGTAAATCACTTGCACCACATCGACCAGCCCGGTGCGCAGGGCTTTAAGGCCATTTTCCGGCTGCCAGCGATTGAGGCTTAAGCCGAAGGCGCGAATCATCCCGTCCTTTTTGAGCTTTTCGACAGTCTGGCGGAATTCAGGTTCCTCGATCCAACTGTCATCCCAGACATGAAATTGCAGGACGTCAATGGAATCCACGCCGAGCTTGCCGCGGATGAGGTCAACATGTCTGAAAACGTGGGCCGAAGGAAAGACATCGCGATACTTGTCCCGCGGTGAGGCCGGCCACTTCTGGTTCAGCGGCGGAATCTTGGAAGCGGCGTACAAGCGCTTGCCGCGGTTCCGGGACAATATCTGGCCGAGCAAACCATCACTCTTGCCGTCGCCGTAGGCCCAGGCGGTATCGAAGAAGTTGCAGCCAAGATCCACCGCCATTTGCAAGGCTTCCAGAGATTCGCGGTCATCAGAACCACCCCAGCCACTCATGCCCCAGAGTCCGTGGGCGATGTCGCTCACCTCAAACCCGGTACGACCAAGCTTCCGGTATTTCATTGATTCTCCTCGGTTGAGTTGGTACAGGGACCGGCGTATTGACAAAAACGCGTTCGTTCAATGGTAACAGTCAGATGGACTCGTTCTTCCGTAACCTGCTCCATTCCTCAATGCCGTGCGATATTCAGCTTGGCCAGTAGTCAACGACTAGATAGAAGACCCGCCGCATGCGGCAACATCAGCACTGCCCGCCGCACGGAAGCTAAGAAAGGCCGGAAAACCGATGTTGCAGCCAACAGACCATCACTCTCCGAAACCGCAGTTCTCCTCGAATCCCAATTTCACCCCGGCCAAGACGACAAGTGCTCCCGTGGAGCAGGCCACGATCGGCCGTTCGCTGGTCATCAAGGGCGAAGTCAGCGGCGCGGAATCGCTTTACGTCGACGGCCGGATCGAGGGCACCATTAGTCTTGCCGACAATCGCGTAACCGTTGGACGTAACGGCAGCGTCACGGCCAACATTAGCGCCCGCGAAGTTGTGATTATGGGCAAGGTGCACGGCAACATTCAGTGCACTGATCGCCTGGACATCCGCAGCGAGGGTTCGCTGACCGGGGATGTCGTCACCCAGCGCATCAGCGTCGAGGACGGAGCCGTGCTGAAGGGCAGCGTGCAAGTCCGCGCCGCCGACCATAAGAACGAAAAGGCGCAACACCAGGCTCAGGTTAAGGCAGCGCTTCCCGAGCCAGCGAAGTCAACCACCACAGAGCAGCCCAAAGTAGCGGCAGCGACTGCGGGCAACGCGTAACCGATTCGAGCCAGCACCCAAGGGCACAGCTTCGGCTGTGCCTTATTTCTTTTCTTCCGACTTAAGATCCAACGAGGCCGAGTTCATGCAGTAGCGCAGACCCGTGGGGGCCGGGCCGTCCTCGAAGACGTGTCCCAGATGAGCGTTGCAGCGTGCGCAACGTGCCTCTGTCCGTACCATGCCATAGGCTCTGTCGGCGTGAGTAGCCACCGCAGATTCGTCCAATGGCTGCCAGAAGCTCGGCCAGCCCGTCCCAGAGTCAAACTTAGTTTCTGAACTGAACAGCGGCTGCCCACAACACACGCAGGCATAGGTGCCGTGGTCTTTCGTCTTCCAGTATTTGCCGGTGAACGCCGGCTCCGTTCCAGCTTTGCGGGTCACCTGGTATTGCTCAGGTGACAACTGCTTGCGCCATTCTTCATCGCTCTTTACTACGTCAGGTTTTGTAATTTTCTCTTTTACGGAAAGCTCAGTATCCTTCAATGTCATAAGATTCCTTGTGTGTTTGGATGCTGATTCGACCAGAAAGTAGCAACAGCTGGCATTTTTGATCTCTCAGATTTCAATAATCATTTCTTCCAACCGTGTGGGATAACTGTTCATGACCTCGCCTTTATCCTTGCGGACGATCACCGTGTCGGAGTGGCGGAAGCCGCCCCAATCAGGATCATAAACGCCCGGCTCGCAACTGAAGGTCATGCCCTCTTTCAGGACGGCCTTGTCGCCCTCGGCAATCCACGGCGCCTCATGTCCATCGAGTCCAATGCCGTGACCGGTACGATGTTTCAGGAACTTCTCGAAACCGGCCTTGCGGATCTGGTCTAGACTCTTTTTGTCGACCTCTTCCGCTACCGCACCTTGCTTCATATTTTCCACCCCTGTATCATGCGCCGCCAGCATGGCGTCGTACAGACGCTTAGCGTAATCGCTCGGCTTGCCCACAGAGAAAGAGCGCTCGGACTCCACGTTGTATCCGCCGACCTGGGCGCCAAAGCTCAAGATCAGCGCATCGCCGGACTTCAGCCGGTCTTTGCTTGGGACGGCATGGGGAAATGCAGAGCGCTTACCGAACGGGACTAGTCCGCCGAAAGGCGGTTCTATGCCCACGCCCACTACATCATTCAGTTCTTTCGACATTTTGTCGGCGACTGCGTCGGCGCTCGCTTTCAGGATTTGGTCTTCGGTGACACTGCCGTTGCTCTGCACAAAGTCGCGGCCGGCTTGCACCGTGAAATCAGCAAAATACATTGCCCGCCGCATAACACGTAATTCGTCTTCATCCTTCACCCAGCGCATGTTTTCGACGAGGTCCCCCGCGTCCACAATCGTGGCCTTGGGAGCGCCGAGCTTCATCTGCTGCATACGGCCGGGCGTAGGCTCCTCCACTCCGATCTGCCCCGCGCCCAGGCCGCGCTTAGCGACGCGTTCGAAAATCCAGCGCACGCGGTTCACGGGACCGGGAAAATCGAAGTACGCTTCATAATCCTTTATCCACCACAATTTCACCTGGTCAGATTCCAACTCAGGAACGAACAGCGCCGGATCGCCTGATTCCGGAATCAGCGCCGCGAGCGGACGCTCGGTGGATCGGTGGAAATATCCCGTGGTGTAGATGACGTTGGTTGCATTCAGCAGGACCAGTGCGTTCAGCTTGCGCTGTTTCATCTGCTCCTGCACTTGCCCGATCTTGCGGCGATACCAGTCCGGCGGCAGCCGATCATGCGCATTCACATTAGCCATGGACATTGACATCCGCAAACGCCGCGTGATCCCGAAACTGCTGACGTCTGCTGTCACGCCAATCGCCGCCGCACCCGCAAGCGTCCGCAGAAATTCTCGCCGATCCGCCATGAAACTACCTCCCAAAACAATGTAGGAATCGAAGCGCACTATATTAGCTCATTGGTGCTGTCTGCGGCACGCGGGTGGACAAACGGTCTTGCCTATAAATACACTGCTAGTACTGTTTCTGGCTGATGTGACGCTGCCTCTATGCGACTCGTTACCTTTGAAGATCCCGTACACCAGTCCCGCATCGGGGCCGTGACCGCCGATAGCCGCATCGTTGATCTGCACTCGGCCTGCGCTCTCTATCTGCGCGATGTGGAAAGCGAGAGCGCGTTTTATCGCTTGGCCGACGCTTTGGTGCCTCCCAACATGCGAGCACTTTTTCGCGGCGGCGACACCAGTTTGGAAGCTGCCCACAAAGCGTTCGATTACGCCCTTCACCATGATGATGGCGTGACGGGAGCGCGTGGCGAAAATATCTTTTATTCTTCGGGCGAAGTAACGCTCAAGGCACCGATCATCCCCAAAAAGTTCTTTCACACCGCCGGCAACTTCCGCGAGCACCATGAAGAGGCCACCAAGGCGGGGTTTTCCCACCCAGTGCTTCCGTGGATTGTATTTTTTCAGAATGTGGATGCGATCATTGGTCACGATGAGCCCGTGATTTATCCCGAGCACCTGACCCAGGAACTCGATTACGAACTGGAACTGGCGGTTGTCCTGAAAAAAAGCGGTAAGAACTTCACCCCGGAGGAAGGGAAGGACTTTGTCGGCGGCTATGTCGTCTTTAACGACATTACCGCGCGCGATATTCAGCGACGGGAGATGAAGTCCGGCGTGTTCAGCTTCTGCAAGGGAATCGATACTTTCTGTCCGTTGGGACCGTGGATTGTGACGGCCGACGAGATTCCCAATCCGCATAACCTCGCGATGGAACTGCGCGTGAACGGCGAGCCTCGGCAGAATTCGCATTCCAGCAAAATGTCGGTGAGAATCCCGGAAATTCTTTCGCACTATTCGCCGATGGGCTACAGCGCAGGCGATGTGGTTTCGACGGGCACGGTTTCAGGTGTGGCTGCATTCAGCGGCGACCCAAAAGCCTGGTATCTGAAGGTTGGCGACGTGATGGAGTGCGAGATCGAGAAGATTGGAGTCCTGCGCAATCGCGTTATTTCCTGGGAAGACGCATATGGTCACAAGCCGGCGGCGCTGGTAACGCAGGAGACATTGAAGTAGGTCGAGGCGCATGAATAGTCAAAATTCGACCAAAGTCTGGGTCAGCGAACTCAACGCCCGGCCTGAAATCCGCTCCGCTTTCCCCCGCACGACCGTGCGCTTCTACGACACCACGCTGCGCGACGGCGAGCAGACCGTCGGTGTAGTCCTTTCTCCACAGCAAAAACTGGAAATTGCCCGCAAGCTTGACGAGTTAGGAGTGAGCCGGATTGAGGCCGGCTTCCCTCGCGTCTCTCCCGACGACGCCGAAGCGATTCAGTTAATGCAACAGGCCAAGCTGAAGGCCGAACTTTGGGGCTTCTCTCGGGCAGTGAAGGGCGATGTGGAGGAATTGGTTCGACTCGGCCTGCACGCGTCCGTGATTGAAGCTCCGGTCAGCGACCTCAAGCTAAAAGCCTACGGCATGACGCGTGACGAGGTGTTGCGACGCGTGGTGGACGCCGTCGCCTTCGCGAAACAGAATGGAATCACGGTCGCCTTCTTTCCCGTGGACGGTACGCGGGCGGCACTCGACTTCCTCAAAAAGATGTACCTCGCGGTGCTGGAAGCAGGTGCCCGCGAAGTTGTGGTCGTGGACACGATCGGCGCCTGTGGACCCGAGGCCGTCGAATTTCTGGTTCGTGAAGTGTGCGGCTGGGTTGGTCCAAAAGTACCCGTGCACTATCACGGTCACAATGATTTCGGCATGGCGACTGCCTGCGCCGTTGCTGCCGTTCGCGCCGGTGCTTCATGGATTCAGGGCACCATCAACGGCATGGGAGAGCGCGCCGGCAATGCCGATATTGCGGAGATCGCCCTCGCTCTGCGCTGTCTCTACGATGTCCCCGTTGCCATTGATCTGACCAAAGTGCGGGAGGTCTCGCAAGTCGTTTGCAAAGCCTCCGGCTACACCCTGGATGCCTGGAAGCCACTGGTCGGCGAAAATCTGTTCGTTCGCGAGAGCGGAGCAGTCGCCAGCCAGTTTCATATTCCCGAGGCCATCGAGCCTTATTCTTCTGAGCTGGTCAGCGCCCGACGCAGCATCGTGCTGGGAAAAAAGAGCGGCCTGGATAGTGTCGACTTAAAAGGCAAAGAACTTGGACTTGCAATCGCTCCAGACCAACGCGCGCCCATCCTAGCTGCAGTGAAGAAGCGGGCTATCGCCAAACGCGGCCTGCTGACAGACCAGGAATTCCGGCAGATCGTAGAAGAACTGACAGCAGTTGCGAGGCGAGCGTAGCGTCAGAGCTCATTTCCTCAGTGTCAGTTCTCCCGCCCCAACGTGAGCATGGAGCCGGTATTTGCCGCTTCCTTTTTCTTCGAAAGAACGAAATAGCCCGCCCTTCTCGACTCCGAAGGGACCGGTATCAAGATCGCCGGTGTAGACCGAAGTGTCCACGCGGAAGTAGTCCTCTGGCTTGCCCACTCCCATAGTCAATTCGCCGGCGTGCAGTTCCACGTCTTTGTCGCCAATAAGGCGGTCTATCACAACCTCTCCGAAGGGCATGCGTAAATAGAGATTGGAATTGCGCGGCACCCGAACTTCGACCTGGAAATCGTTGCGCGGACCACCATCGACCTTCAACTCCGCCGCGTTGCCTGTGGTCTTGAGGCTCACCTTCACATCGCCGCTCTTGTAGACGTTCTTGCCCAGATAGTGAACCCGGATTTTGCTTTCGTCGCTGCCGACGATTCTCAGTTCACCGGACCGAATGTACATCCGGATCAAACCCCCTGAAGGGAAGTCGGCTTCAACACTTTCTTTGGCGAACTCAGAAGGCGCCACCGTTTTCTCCGAGAACCCCAAGCCCGTAGCCAGGAAAAGCGCGCAGAAGGAAACAACGATAGGTTTCATTACACATACCTCGCAACGCAACTACCCAGAGGTACGCTCAGCATACGCCACAAGTTCACGGAATTCACGTAAGTTCGGATTCTTGCGATGGATCGGTTGACCCACGCTGGCGTCATGCCGAGCACTCAGTGCAGTTCAGTTGGATGAGAGAGCCTGCCCCGAGCGTTGTGGAAGGATTCTCGCTGGAGTTCATCCTGGACGCGTTGCTGGTCTGCACGCCGGATCCCTCGCAAGCTCGGGATGACGCCACTGTAGTTTGATGAGCCATTCGCAGTCTTCGGGGCGCCACTAGTCTAGTGCTTGAAGTGAGGCAATACGGCATCACCAAAGAGCTTGGCCTGTCCGCTCCGATCGTCACCCCAGATTTCCAGCATGATGTGGGTACAGCCAGCGGCGCGATATTCTTCGATGCGCTGGATACATTCGTCAGGCGTTCCTGCGATCCCACAAACTTTACGTAAGATTTCATCGCTGACCGCTTTTGCCGCTGCCTTGCGACCACCCTTTTCCATGGCATCGGCGACAGGACGCAATTCATCAAACGTAAGGCCAGCAGATTCCAGAAGCACATCCGCAGAACGTTTGATGTTCTGAACTTTGTTGGCCAGGTACATCGCCGCCTGTTCCCGCGCGCCTTCTTTGCCTTTAGAAGAATCGCGCCCGATGCTTCCGACGATCACCGAACCGAGCACAAGGTTCGCAAGATCTTTGCCGGCTTTGCGCGCACCTTCCTCCATGTTCTTGCGCGAATACCGCACAAAGGCGGGCGTGGTGATGCTGGCAGTTAGCAGTCCGTCGGCGATTGCTCCGGACATCTTCTGCATCACCGGCCCCGTGCCCGCAACATAAATCGGTGGAATGTTACGCGGCGTGTGCGCGTCCGGCTTCAGCGGCGGCACATCTGCCGCAAACACCTTGCCGCGGTATTGGAAGGCGTCACCTTGGAGCACGCCTCTGACGATGTCGATGCTCTCCCGCATCACGGTCGCCGGACCAACTTTCTCGCCTTCGCCCTCGCCGATTTCCTTCATGAAGATCTTTGACGCGCCCAGGCCGAGTAGAAAACGGTCGCCGGCCAGGTCCTGCATGACCCGCGCCTCCATTGCAATCTGCACCGGATGCCGCGTGTATGGTGAAATGATTCCCCAGCCCAACTGAATCCGGCGGGTTTGCGAGGCGATGACGGCGAGAATTGCGGTGGAGGACCGTGCCTCGAATGAATGCTTGCGCCACCACGGATAGGCCTCGGCAATCCAGAACGTGCCAAAGCCCGCGTCCTCGCAGGCTTTGGCCATAGTCACGGTTTCCTGCACCGGTTCCATGCTGAGTTGCAGAACGCCGATGTTGAATGGAATGGTCATGATTTGTGGTGGCTGCGGCCGCGTCCCCGGCTAGTCCGGATCGTTCCACGAATGCTCGAGCCCTTTGATCAACTCCCACATCGCCTTGTTCAGCGGAGTAGCCACGCCCATCTTCTCGCCCCACTGCACGATCGCTCCGTTCATGAAATCCACTTCGGTCTGCCGCTTGGCCAGGACATCCTGCAGCATGCTGGCGCGATGCTTGCCGGGAGCATTGGCGCCTTTGTGCACCAGTTGCCGCGCGTCGCCGTGAAGTTCAATTCCGAGCTTCTTCGCGACCGCTTCGCCTTCGGCAATGAGGTCATTGAAGAGTTGAGCGGTTGGCTCAAACCGTGAGGCGGCACCGTGATGGAGTAGGGTAAGCGCGCCGGTGGGGTTCGTGGAAGCATTAAAAATCAGCTTGGTCCATTGCGCGCCCCGCGCATCCTTCAGCGCGACAGTATTCATGCCAGACCGTGTGATTAGTCCTGCTAGCTCTTCCACTTTGTCCATCGGAGTGTGAGTGGGTTCGAAGGGACCGATCCAGGTATCACCCTTGATGTCGTAGCCGATATGTCCTGGCGCGATGGGGTGACCAGCAGGAAATGTTGTGCCACGAATGACGTACTTTACCTGTTCAGCAATGATCTCTTCATTGCCGACGCCATTCTGCACCGAACAAACCGCGCTATCCTCGTCGAAGACATGCGCGGTTCGCGCGATTGCAGTTTGCGTGTGGATGGCCTTGGTCGCGACGATGCCGTAATCGCACCGCGGCAGTTCATTGGCATCACTGGTAGCATTCAGCCGGACAGTGAATTCCGCTGCTCCGGAGAGCCGAAGTCCGTTTTTCCGAATGGCGTCTGTATGCTCTTTCCAGACGTCATACGCCCAGGTCTCAGCCTCGCCCGCTTTGGCCAGATGCGCAGCGAACAAGCTACCCACCGCGCCGCAGCCAATTACGCAAATCTTCAACAAATTCGCTCCTGCCTTTCTGGCAAACGATTCACTCAGTTCGTGGGCAGCACGTCTTTTGATAGGTGATAAATTCTGGCTGAGATCCTTTTGTGAACCTGATGCGATACACCCCCTCCTTAAGTACGGTTGCGAAGTGTTCTCCCGGCTTTATCGTCAGGTCCCCGAACTCTATTTTGCCCTCGTACTCGTTGTCGCCCGTTCGTTTGATTGGCGCGCTGACAAAGAAACTGAAGCCTCGCGGTCCGTGATTGCACCACCCGTGCGGATGTACTGCCATGCCCCTTGCCTTGAGCTTGGACACAATATCTCTTTCATTTATTTCCAGCCGGGTGTCGATTGCCACGCACAGGTCGCGCCTTGCTCTCACCCGGCTCGCTTCGGCCTCGAGTCGAACTGCGAAGGCGGTGACTTCAATAAGTTCATCTTTCCCACTGCGGCCGCTGTTTCCTGCTGATGCTCCATGTGTTGAGAGCACGCAAACAGCACGAGTACGACAAACAATCTCATCGGGGTGACGCGACCGTCTCACGCGTCTCTTCCCCGGTGAAAAACTTCCACGGCACATCGGCCAGACATTCGCCCTCCCTCTTGCCGACCCGATACGTGTCCTGTGTATATAGACAGACCTTCCCGTCCTTATCCACCACCTGGGGATGAAGCGAGAAGATCATGTTTTCCTCGAGTGCCACTTCACTCTTGGCTCCGATCGCAGGGTGCTCGATCATGGTCGCTCCAATGCTGTGGCCGGAAAGATGGCCGAGGGTGAAACCATGTTCTGCGAACGTATCGGCGACCGCGCGGTGAACATTGCTGGCTAGCTCGTCGGCACGCATCAGCTTTCGGGCCGCTTCCAGCGCGTGCGGATAAGTTTCCGCCATCTTCTCGGTCCGGCGGCTCAGCTTACCGCGGATTAAAGGACGAGAAAACTCGACCCAATACCCGCCCGCGCCTGTGACTTCCAGCGAATACAACAAGAGATCATCGGCGGCTACGACCCGATGACCTGGAACCTTAAAGAATGCTTCGGCCTCTCCGTGCTCGCCGGATAGCAAGATGTTCATCATGCGCGGACCCGCGCCGCGAGCGAAGAACCGCTCCACTGCGGGTGCCATAATCTCAGCTTCGGACTTGCCCGGCTCATAGGCGGCAACCAACGCCCAGAAACCATCCACGATGATGTCCATGGCGTCGCGTACCTCGGCGAGCTCTTCTTCACTCTTAACCGCACGCGCCATATCGAACTGGACGTCGAACGGAACTAACTCAAATGAAGCTTGGGTCAACTCGCGGTAGTCGCGCACTGCCATGACGAAGTTCAAGCCGTAGACGCCGACGCGCCTCCACCTATGCTCATGTCCACGCTCGCGCAGCCATTTCCCCGGGATATCAGGCCAGACCTGGTCCTTGACCCACGGCTTCGACTTGTCACCGATCCAGCGTGCCTCGCGTGGAAAAACCAAAGTTGGCTCACCCACGAGCGGTAGAACCACACAAACGTAACGGTGCACAATCTCGAAGCCGGAGACGTACAGCACGGCGCCTTCAAAGCCTGCATACTGGTTGCCGCAGACGATCAGCGCGTCGAGACCTTCGCTCTCCATGCGGGCGCGGATGGTTTGGTAGCGACGGTCGATTTCCTTCTGACTTGGCAAAGTCACCTCAGCGTGTGTGTCTTTTCCTATTCCACGCCGCACAACTCCGCGGCGGTCAGTGCATAAATCTTCGTGATATTTACCAGAGTCTTGATTTTGACTTTCTCGCCCTCGGCGTCGCGCGGGCCGCTGGAAGGGCCATAATTCACGGTTTCGATGCCATACCGGCTGAGCACGCTGGCATCTGAACACCAGACCACAACCTGCCGGTCAGGAGGCTTGCCCATGATGCGCGAATGATTGGCGTCAATCGCCTTGATCATCTCGTGCTCTTCGCTGATGCGGGCGCCGGGAACGGAAACGTACGTCTCGAACCCCAATCCCCAGTCGGGATGTTTCTTCTCCAAATCGAAGAAAAGTTGCTGAATGTCACGGCGTGCATCACTCATCGAGATGGTCGGCGGAACGCGCACATCCAAAAAGAGATCAGTCTTCTCCGGTGTCCGGCTGGCACGCCAGGGGTGACCGCCACGAATGCCGCCGAGATTCACAATCGCTTTCCGTCCGCCGTAAGACGCCTTCTTCTCCCACTCCGCGATCCACTCCACGACGGCGTCCAGCACTTTGTGCATACGGCGGATGGAGTTCATTTCTTCCCGCCCTTCGCAGAAAGCGGTGTGCACGTAAATGCCTGTGCAAGAAATGCGCACCCACAGCGACCCAAAGTGTTCGAGCACGATATGCATATCGGTGGGCTCGCCAAGAATGCACATATCCGGCACGATGCCGTGGTTCACCAGGTAGTGCGTGCCGTAGCCATAGCCGCGGTATTCCTTGCCCTTAAACTCGCCCCACTGGGTTTTTTCGATCTCCCCTGCCACCGCCGCGATGATGACATCGCCCTTCAATTTGACGCCTGCACGCTGCAGCGCCTGGACCGCGTGGGTATAGCAGACCAGTGCGCCTTTCATGTTGTAAATGCCCAGGCCGTAGATCATTCCGTTCTTCACCACCGCGTTGGGCTTGTAGCCAATGCCGGTGAGAAAATCTTCGCGGCCGGTGTTGGAAGTATCCATGTGGCCGTTGAACATCAGGTTCCGGCCTCCTCCGCTCCCCACCCAGCGACCTACCACGTTGGCGCGGCCTTCCTCCACTTCCTGCCAGGTCACGTTGAGACTGAGGCGACGCAGCGCATCCTGCATGTAGTGCGCCATCTGCAGTTCTTCGCCCGTAGGGCTGGGAATGTTGATGACGTCGCGACACACTGCGACAATCTCGTCCTCTTTGACCTCGGCGAGGATTCTGTCAATGAGCTTCGCGTCCAAGCCGTCGGTTTTCCTTGTGGGCTTCAAGTGCTCTCGCTCCTCCGAGTCACGCGGGCGAGCTCCCTTCATGTCGCTCAGGGCGGGTCCGCGCACACTATTTACTGGCTAGTCGGAAATCGTCTGGATAGGAACACAGCTTCTCGTTGCCTTTTTCGGTGATCAGGAAATCATCCTCCAGGCGCAGGCCACCGCCGCCGTGCCAGTAGATTCCTGGTTCGATAGCCAGAACCATGTGTTTCCGAATCGTGCCTCCTCCCGCTTGATGCGCGTAAGGCGGCTCGTGAGCACGCGCTCCGACGCCGTGACAAATTGGATGAGAAGGCTGTCCAGGATATCCGCCTTCCGCAATGCGCGCACGAATCAAACGATCGAGATCAGGAAAACTTGCGCCGTCGCGCGCGTGGGCAACCCCTTCGTTAAAGACCTTGAGCAACAGATCAAGCAGTTTGTGATACTCCGGCGTGAGGTCGCCTGGGCAGGCATTCTTGGTGAGGTCGGTCCAATAGCCGTCCACGCACACCCAGATTTCAAAAAGCGTCGGTTCATTCTTCTGAATCGGCCGGTCACCCGTAGCCGTAAAGGTCGCGATGCCCTTGCCCGACCAAACCAAAGTGAAGGCGCGTGCCATCTCCACCTTTCCCTGGTAGCCCACACCGAGCCCGTGCACGAAGCTCTCATACATGCCGCCAACCTCGCTTTCCTTCATACCCGGGCGCATGTGCTCGCGGGTATATTCCATGGCGAGGGCAGCCAGTTCGTTGGCTAGGCGCATGCGCTCGATTTCCTGAGCAGTCTTGATCGCGCGAGCTTCGTTGAGCACCGGGGTCGCATCGACCACCTGACCAGCCACTTTGCGAAAGGCATCAAAATAAAATTGAGTGGGTGTGGTCGGCTCTCCTACCATTCGGTCAGCAGACTGCGTGCCCATATTGAGCTCGATCGCGACCCGGTCGGTGAGGCCGCGATGCTTCAGGACTTCGAGCGCGAGATCAAGTGCGCGGTATTGTGGCGGTCGAGGGTCACTCTCGTCGTAGCCCTTGAACAGCCGAATGTCTTTCGTCCAGGAATTACGCTGCGCGTCTGCGAGTTGCGGCTCGAGCGCTATCAGTGTAGGCTCGCTCTCGCGGGGAAAGATGACTGCATCATATCCTTTCATGCACCAATAATTGGTGAGATAGACGATGTTATCGGGCGCGCGCACCACCAGCGCACTCAGGCTCTGATCCTTCATCAGGGCGCGCACGCGATCCAGTTTCGATTCGTCAATCGGCCATGGCATCGACTAGGGCCCCTTTCCATGCATCGCGACCGCCCGGTTCTCGTCCTTGAAACTCCATGATGTTTCTTGACCTCGGATAAGCCTGTAAATGGCGGTATGCAAAGGCGCTGATACTCCGGCGCGTTCCGCCTCCCGGGCAATCGCGCCACTCAGGAAATCGACTTCTGTCGGCGAGTGATGCCGAATGTCATTCAGCATCGAAGTGGGATGATTGGTCATGGCCCCAATTTTGTTCATCTCCCACGGATCTTCGTGCAGATCCACTCCTGCCGCCGCCGCCACACGTTTGCCTTCGTCGATTAACTCGTGTAACAAGTGGCCCAGGCCAGAAAACTGCGACTCATCAGCAAAATGCGGCGAGTGGGGCAAGCCCGTCAGAGCCGAAACTCCATTGACCGATGCATTGAAGATCAACTTAGACCACTGGGCTGGACGCGCGTCCTTGAGAGCTTCCGCCTTCAGTCCCGCGGCGACAATCAGATCGGCAGCTTCTTTCACCATAGAAAACGGTGTGTTGCGGGGCTCAAACGGCCCCAGCCATGTGGCTGTGTCGAGCTCGTACTGCACGTGCGTATCGCTGTGGCGCGTGCCACTCATAAACGTTGTGCCGCGGATGACTTGCCCTCTGGTGCAGGCGGCGATGAGATCCTCACTCCCCAGCCCGTTCTGCGCGGAGATGACCGAGCCTTTGTTAAAACGTGAACCCACTGGGCCGACGGACTGGGCTACCTGCGTCGCTTTTGTCGCCACGATTGCCAAGTCACAGTCTGGAAGTTCGCCCGCTTGCCTAGTGGCTCTCAGGTGTACATGAAATTCGTGTGTGCCTGAGACCCGCAGCCCTTCACGATTGAGAGCCTCGGCGTGCTCTTGACGGCGAACAAAAGCCCAAACCTCGGCGACGCGGGCCAAGTGTGCCGCGTACAGACTCCCGATAGCTCCGCAACCGATAACACAGACTCGTTTCATCACAAGGCAGCACTGCTACACTCGCTTCTCCACCTTCACTAACTTGTCGGCCTGACTGATTTCTTTGGCGGTTAGAGCGCGGAAAAGGCTGTCCGCGTTGTTGAACGAATCATCGATGATGATGCCGCTTGCGAACAATGCATCCTGGAGCGCGGCTGAAATCGTATGGATGGGCGCAGCACCGCCCTCGCCCATCCCCTTGGCTCCGCTGTAGCTGTGCGGAGAGGGCGTCTCGATGTGGCCATACTTCACATTAGGCATGTTGACGGCAGTGATGGGGATGTAATCGCTGAATGTACTGGTGAGCATGTTGCCCACCGCGTCGTACACGCAGTTTTCCATTAGAGCTGCGCCGATGCCATGCGCGGTCGCGCCATACACCTGTCCTTCCACGATAGGAGGATTGATGACTGTCCCGCAGTCATCGACCGCAACATAGTCGAGAATACGAGGAATGTACGTATCGCAATCCACTTCAACCACGGCCATGTGGAGTTGGGCCGCGTAAGTCAAGGTCAGACTGCCGTACTTTTTCTTGGTATCCGGCACCTTAAAGGGCGCGCGCCAGATATAACGGCAATTGAGCGTGAGTTCGTAGAGCTCGGGCGGTAACGCCGCACTGTTGGCGTTCACCAGGTTGGCGAGTCCCCAGTAGTTAATGGATTTCCCTGTGCCCTTCGCCCGAATCTCCGGACCTTGGGCTCCGGTACCAAACTCCAGATCATCTTCTTTAGTCTTAAGCACGAAGGCAGCCAGACGCTTCATTTCCGCTTTCAACTTTTGCGCGGCGCCGTGGACAGCGGACAATCCCGAGACCGCAAACTGGCTGGCATACGTTCCCGAAAATCCCGTATGCACATTGCGTTCCGTATCAAAGCCGGTACGAACCGTGATCAGATCAGGATGGATATTCAGAACATCGGCCACCACTTGAGCAGCGGTTGTTTCATGTCCCTGACCCTGCGGGCAAGAGCCGACGGCCACCACCACTTCTCCGTAGATATCGAGTTTGCAATTGGCCCCTTGGGAATTCCCCGAATAGGGTAGAAATGGATTCACAATCTGAGACTGGCCGAAGTTGTTTGTCCCCGAGTCGAGAGTCGTTCCAATCCCAATCCCGATCAGTCGTCCTTGTTCGCGGGCTGTAACTTGTTTCTTTTTCCAATCGTCCCAGCCGATGAGATCCTTCGCTAGTTGCAGCATTTTCGGATAGTTCCCCGAGTCGTATACGCAGCCATTTGGCGTCGTGTAGGGAAATTCATCGGGACGTATGTAGTTGCGCAGCCGCATCTCGTCCGCTGGAATATCCAATTCGTGCGCGCAGATGTCCACGACTCGCTCCAGAAACCACAGATGCTGCATGCGCGAGTAGCCGCGGTTCGGCCCAACGGGACACTTGTTCGTCACCGCCTGGCTGAAATCGATTCGGGCATTCTTGAAGCGATAAACCCCGGGAAACACCTGCGACCAGATGACGCAGCCCAACGGCTCGTAGCGAGGATAGGCCCCGCAGTCATCGATATGCCGCGAGGCAATGGCTGTGATCACGCCGCTCTTATCGAGCGCAACTCGAGTGTCACGGAAGGTCCGCTCATTGCCATGTGCGCTCGATGTAATGTGCTCGGAGCGGGTTTCCACCCATTTCACCGGCCGCCCTCCGGCTTTCTTCGAAGCCAGCGCGCAGACCGCCATTTGGGGATAACTCGTGATTTTGATTCCGAAGCTGCCGCCGATATCAGAAGTCTCAACCCGGATGCGATCGATATGAACTCCTAAGTGCGCCGCTAAAAACTGAATTGCAAATGACGGGAAAGAGTTGTTGCACTGGTAATAGATACGCTCATCCTTACGATTCCACTGAGCGATCACTACGTTGTTCTCCAGCGGTGTGCTGGAGAAACGATGGAAATGCAGGTGATCGACCTTGACCACATAAGCGGCATCCCTGAAGGCCTTCTCGATGTCGCCGTATTCGAATATCCCGTTCCAGACCAAATTGGTTCCGGCTTCCTCATGCAGAATACTTTTATTGGTCAGTGCGTTTTCCGCATCCACAACTGGATCGAGCGGGTCGTATTCAACCTGAACCAACTCTGCCGCGTCATCCGCTAAGGCTGGTGACTCGGCGACCACGGCTGCTAAAGGCTCACCTTGATAGCGCACCCTCGAAACTGCCAGGGGATAGTCTTTGATTTTGGCGAAGGGGTCGGGACCAATTTCAATAAATGGCTGCGTCTCCTGAGCGACCTCAGTGCCGGTCAGCGCGTAAACTACGCCGGGCAGGGCCTCGGCACCAGAAACATCAATGCTGACGATTTTGGCATGTGCGTAGGGCGAACGGATAAACCGCAGGTAGAGCATCTCGCGCAGCTTGATGTCATCACTGAACTTGCCTCGGCCACGCAGAAGACGATTCTCCTCCTTTCGTGGCAGCGACTTGCCTACCCAATTCTTCTTGTCAGCTTCGGGACTCACAAATTAACTCCAGACACAGAATGCTCGCATCAGGCGACCTCACTGCAGTGCTGTCTGCAATCCATCGATCAACTTCTGCAGGTTTTTTTTGCCCAGCGGCTCTAGTAGTCCGCCTGCGACCGAGGCCAGGCCACCAAAAACCTGGGCCTCGCCCTGCCACGCGACTTTCGTTCCACTATCGCTAGGCGAGAGATCAAAACCAGCTGTCAGCGAAACATTTCCTCCGGAAACCCTGCCATTGCCTTTGTACTGCGCCCTTTTGGGGCGATCAGCCTCAGTCAGTTCCATCCTCACGTCCGCTGCTCCCTTGATGTAGGAGATGCCGACGTTCACCTTAACCTTAAAGTGGGTCGCATCCTGCACCGTCATGCTCTGGAAATCCGGCAGTAGAGGCGCGAACTTCTTCGGATCAGTGAGAAAGTCATAAACTTCTTCTGGAGTCCGCTTGACTTCGAATTCGCCGCCAAATTTAATCGCCACGAATCAAGCTCCATCCATGTTCCGCGCCGCCAATTGAATTGCCTTGAGGATGTTCTGGTAGCCGGTGCAGCGGCAGGTGTTGCCGGCGATCGCTTTACGTATCGCGTTTTCAGTTGGCTTCTTATTCTTTGACAACAACTGAAGTGTTGAGAGCATGAGTCCGGGCGTGCAGTATCCGCACTGCAAGCCATAGGAATCTCCAAAGGCTTTCTGAATGGGGTGAAGTTCACCATCTTTCTCGAGGCCCTCGACGGTGAGGACCTCCGCGCCTTCGGCTTGTACCGCGAACATCGTGCATGATTTCACGGCCGCTCCGTTCATCAACACCGTGCATGCACCGCAATATGTGGTATCGCAACCCACATGCGTTCCGGTCAGGTCGAGTATCTCCCGCAACAGTTCCACAAGCAACACGCGCGGTTCCACGCTCAACGAATGCGGTTTCCCGTTCACCGTTAGTTGAAGGGTCACATTTTCGACCGCTTCAGGCATAGATATGGCTTACCTCGACCTGTTGGCCGGCAGCGCGCCGCATCGCAATATCAATCGCACGCTTTACCAGAGCGGCTACTAGAGTGCGTTTGTAGTCAGCCGAACCGCGCATGTCGGTTTGTGGATCGGCTGCAATCCGGGCGGCTTCCATCGCGGCTGACTTGGTCTTGTCCGTAATTAGTTGCCCGCGAAGCGCTGCCTCCGCCTCCTTGGCCCTAATCGCAGTTAGGCCGACGCAGCCGAGAGCGATGGCTGCATCCTTACAGATGTCCCCTTCCATAGTGAGTTGCACGGCTGCGCTCGCGGTGGGATACACAGGCGCAGAGCGCTTGAATGCAAGATACGCTCCGCTGCTGCCTTTAGGTGGCACTTTGAGCACGACTTCCCTAACCAGTTCATCATGCGCCAGCGTGGTCGTGTAAGCATCTTTAATGAAATCCGAGAGCGGAAGCGAGCGTTCGCCAGTCCGGCCCAGACAGCGAACTTCGGTAGGAAGCGTGATAAGGACTGTAGCCCAGTCGCCGCTGGGATCGGCCTCAGCCAATGAGCCACCAATCGTTCCACGATTGCGCACTTGCACATCAGCAATTCCAGCAGCGCAATCATGAAGGATGGGAATCTTCGCAGCGATTGGCGAAGCCTCGATTTCGGCGTGCCGCGTTAGGGCGCCAAAGCGGAGCGCATTGTTTTCTTCCTTGATATATGAAGTTCCAGAAATAAAGTTCAAGTCGACAAGATGGCTGGGATTGGCAAAGCGCAGCTTCATGAGTGGGATCAAGCTTTGACCGCCAGCCAGCACCTTTGCTTCATCGCCGAGTTGCGAAAGCATAGTCACCGCTTCCTGCAGCGAGCCAGCACGGTGGTAGCGAAATGCTCGCGGATACATGCTTCGGTTATTCCTCGCGCCTGGGTCATCTGTGCCCGGGTCGCCTATCGCTCAGGACAGAGAACAAGCTTAACAAACCGGTGCCGCATCGACGGTCATGGTTCCGAGAAGGCTCACGCGCTCGTCTGCGCGAAACCGACGGCCACTGCGGCCAACGCAACGATGATCAGGGCAGAGCCCACAATTGCAAGCGCGGACGCCAGCATCCCGCCATCTGTCGTTTGCAGGATTACTCCCAAAGGAAAGATCACCGACCCGATCAGCAGCACTAGCGCGATTCCAAAACGAATTCGCTCTCCGAACGCCACATCGTCAAACACGACGCCTAGCGCGATCATCAGCATGGCTAAGCCGATCCAGTGCGAGTGGACGTCGACCTGTCTCACATAGTCAAATTTGGTCGCGCCATACATATCGATCGCCGTGTGTGCCTCGGGCAGCCTGCGCTCGGCAGCTTCCGTAAACGCTGTTGCCAACGACTCGCCCATGCGGCCGAGCGTCTGGTGCTCCACAAAAACCGCGTAGTACAGGCCGTAGAGCATGCCCAACGTCGCCAGCGCAATGCCCCCAAAAACAAGAAGCTTGCGTGCCCCGTTCATGGAGCGCTCCCGATTTCTGCGTCCAGTCTGCCGCTGTAGCGAAGCACGCCGACCAGCATCCCGATCAAAGCGATAATGACCATGAGCCCGCCCGCATCGGCAATGCCACCGGCGAGCAATCCGATTTTAAGTTCCAATAAAACAAATATAGGCAGGATTACGGATCCGGCGAGCAACAAATAGATCCATCGCCTCTTCCACCGGTCGCTGAGAAACACGTAAGGCTGGAGGAAGGAAAGCAGAATCGCCAGCAATCCGAACTCGATGACATGAGAATGCGCCGCGACCTCGACTGCTTTCTCCGCCTGCAACCCACCGTATGCATTTACTGAAGCGACAGAAATGTCGTGGCCGGGACCCTGGTCGAGCATAGCTTTCAGGATCACCATTTCCCGATTCTCATGTTCATACAACTTTGCACCGGCATACCAGGCGCCATGCAAGAAGCCCAACAGCACCAGCACCGTTCCGCCCGCCAGCAGCGTCCGCCGCTCCCATGTGTGGTCCTGCGGCAATTCGGGCTCGGTTGTGCCCACGCGGCGGCTGCGGAAGTAATTCCGCAAGCCCCACCCCTCGCCGACCAAGGCAATGATTAACAGTCCTCCGGCGGAATCGGCCAGGACACTCGCCCATCCAATCGCAGCGAATGGACTACGAGCCAGGCCGACATAGTGGATGAGAAAAATTCCGACCGGCAGCAGCACTCCGCCGGTTATTAGGACTTTGGCTAGCAGCTTCTTACGCGACGCCGAAAGAGCTACGTACGGCTGGATCAGCGCCAATAGCAACGCGAGGTAGCCGGCATCAATCATGTGAACGTGCGTGTCTACCTTGGTGCCGCGGTCCTCCAGGAATTCCCCCATGTGCCCAAACGCTTCCTTCACCGCCGCCGGATTCCGTGCCTGCACCGCTTGCACGGCCGCAAGCAAGGCTGCGCCTGTGCGTCCTGCGTTCTGGTGAAGAATAAACATGGCAAAGATGTCGCCAAACAGCATGCCGCTTGCGATGAGCGCGATCCCGCCGAATACCAGCAGGCGGCGCGCACTCATGGTAGAAAACGTCGCCGCGACACTAGAGGAAACGGCGCCCGCCGCCTGGCGGGTTTGAGCGACTGTCGAACTACGGACGGTTGGCCCGGACGGAGGTGGTTCCCAGACAGCCATATCTAGTCCGCTGCCTTCGCATCCACACGCACTGGACGGAACGCCGGCATCACGTGTTTGGCAAACATGTGTTGCGTCTTGATGCTTTTCCAGTGATCCAGCCCGCCAAAGTTCGAAACAATCGCCAACTCGCCGATGCCACCTTTCGCTTCGAGGGCCTGCACCTGACGGATGACTCTCTCGGGCGGTCCGATGAATCCAATCTCCTGTTCCACGATTTCCTCATAGCTCAGCTTCGTGAGCGACTCGAGCGCGCCGCTGGCGTAGAAGCCATACCCCTTGGCGCGAAGCTCAGCTTTCTTCTCCTCACTCTGCAGCGACTCAATCGGAGACGCATTGAATGCCAGAAAGTTGTGCAAGGCCTGTTCGACCTCGCGGCGAATCATCTTCTCATCTTCGTCGATGTACACCGGTCGGATGTACACGATATCGGGCCGGCGGCCGTGTTCAGAGCAAGCCTTCTTGTAGATGTTTAGTGGGGCCTCTAACACCTTCCATGGAAGCAATGGAGGCACGAATATTCCCCAACCCTTTTCGCCCGCCATCTGATACGTGATGTCACTAGTGCCGCCGGTATAAAACTTAGGATGAGGTTTCTGCAGCGGCCGTGGCACTACACTGACATCCTTCACTTTGTAAAACTGCCCATCATAAGAAAATTTCTCCTTGGTGAATGCCAACTCCAGAATGTCAATGGCTTCGTTGTAGCGTGGGCGGCTTTCTTCAAGTGGCAGGGCGGAAGGCCCGAAGAGCCATGCATGCCCACGGCCCAAACCGCACTCCAGGCGCCCATTGGTGAGGATGTCGGTCTCGGCGATCATGCCTGCCAACCGCATCGGATTTTCCAGCGGCAGAGTGTGAAGCGCGGTGCGAAAGCGGATGTGATTGGTGTGCTGCGCGGCCGCCGCGAACATGGCCAGGGGATTGGCAGAAATGGAGAACTTCTGGAAGAAGTGATGATCAATCACAGAGTAGACGTCGAAGCCACATTCGTCCGCGTGTTCGATCTGGCGCATGATTTCCCAAATCATGTTGTGGTGCGACTTGCCCGGCGGCGTCTGAATTTCGCAATAGATGCCAAATCGCATTGCTTGTCCCCTTTTAGTGTTTGGAGCGACTCGAGCGGTCGAATTCAGAGCTTGCGCGACTTGCCGTTGTGGTGGAGGAACCGTACGCCTCCGCCCCTATCGCACGATACTTTCCACGAAAGAATAGCAACGGATCGCCATCGCGTACCACTACATCCTCGACTTCAGCGATAAAGATAGTGTGGTCTCCCGCGTCTTCGGCGGTGCGCAGACGGCACTCCAAATAGGCCAGAGCGCCATGAAGCACCGGCGTCCCGTGCGTGGTTCGGTCAAACTGTGCGCCGGCTTCTCGCTCGGCATCCTGGTGGGTCTGGCTGGCAAGCGCGTAATATTCCGAGATGGCGCGCTGGTTTTCCGTGAGCACATTCACTCCGAATCGCTTTTTAGCGTGCAGGTGTGCATGGGTGCGCGCCCGATGATCCACACAAACCAGCACCAGCATGGGATCGAGCGACACGGACGTAAATGCGTTTGCCGTCATACCATGTACTTCGCCTTCGTGGTCCACGGTGATCACCGTTACCCCGGTGGCAAAACAGCCCAGCGCCTTACGAAATTCTTCTTGAGTCACACTCATAAAGAGGCTGGAGCCGATATTGTCTTTGTCCAGATCCTAAGCGTAGCAGGCTTCGCCCGCCCCGGCGTGTAGTCTTACCACGTCAAGCGCAATGCGAACTGAATCTGCCGCGGATTGAAGATCGCACGCGGTGTGCCGTAGTTGGGATTTGGCGAGCCTTCGCGGAACGTACCCGGAGTCCCCACGGGACTAAAGTCAGAGGCAGTATAGGTTGTGTTAAAGAACCGAATGTTCAACGTGTTTAGCGTGTTGAATGCTTCTGCCAGACCCTGCAAACTCATTCGCTCGGTGAGCTTGAAGACGCGGGAAACACGCAAATCCACGCTTTGGTAGCTGTCGCCCTTGAAGGTATCTCGCGGTTCAATGCCAACTCTATCGTTACTCGTGAATCCGTCGCCATTCGTGTCGAGGCCTGCGAATTTCGTGAAGTAGTGCGGAGACTCGACGCTGACGATCGTGGATAGCTGCCAGTTGTCCACTATGGCGTTTATCTTGGTGGGACCTTCGAATATCGCGCTCCCAACGAAACGGTGTGCCACGTGGTCCGCTGAAAGAGCCTTTTCTGCACGGAAGTCGAACGTATTTTGTGGAATCAACACGAAACTGGGGTTCGGCCCGTCATCCAGACTTTTCGACCAGGTGTAGCTGATCCCGTAACCGACGTGATGTGTGACCCGTTTGTTTATGTTGACGAGCAAACCATTGAAGTCTGAATACCATCGGGAATCGGCTTCGAAGAACACGAAGTTTGCGCTGGCAGGGGCGAATTGCTCTTTGCAGCCCGTGTCGCCCCTGGAGTCATGCAGGCCGCAAATAAAACCGTTGGGCCGCTGATTTATGTTGTAGAAGCTTCCCAAATGCACGCCGTGCGTGCGCAGGTAGCTGACGTTCAGCACCGTGTCCTTGGCAGGTTCGAACTCCAGGGCCAGGCTGTTCTGGATTCCATAAGGTTGTTTGTGGTCCTTGGTAAAACGCGCGATGGTCGTAGGGCCCTGGAAGCCGGGCACCGGATTGGCGGGATTATCAGGGTAACTTCCCCCGATCAGGTTATTGAACGCCGCCTGCATGGGGCCGCCCGGACCGACGCCACTGGCAAATCCCCACAACTGAGTCACCGAGTTCAGATCGTCTTCCTGTGGCCGGAACTTGGTCTGTCCGCCGCAAGACGGCTTCTGGCAAGCCAACAACGGCGCAGGTACAATACCGTGGAATAGACCCGAGCCGGCACGGATCACGATATTGCGTTTCGTGCCCAAGCTGTAGGCGATCCCAAGTCGTGGATCCACTGCCCACGCCGTATTTAAGACTCCGCTGGGCCATGTCTCCCAATCCGTGCGCACGCCAAAATTCACGGTAAGTCGGTCAGTGGCGCGCCAATTGTCCTGAGCAAAAAGTCCGCTGTACGTGTGGTCGAGGGTGCCTTGCGCAGTGTTGCGGACCGTGTCCGGATAGTGAGTCAGTTGAAATACCGCGGGATCGAACGTCGGTTCTTTGAAGCCCGACGACGCCTGGAATCGTTCGTAAAACAGAACCACTGGGTCGTGATCCTGCAAGTTCGAGATCGCACAAGCGGTATTCGGGATGGGTGCAATACACAAGAACGTGGCTTCAAAGGGGTAGAACAGCGGAAACGATTCCGTAGTGCGCACCCAGTTGTAGTCGCCGCCAAAGCTGAGCGTGTGTTTCCCTACGTTCTTCGTCAAGTTGTCCACTAACTCAAAGCGCCCTTCCCTGTAGAAATCTGGGTTACCACGGTTCACACCGATTGCGAACTGGTTTGCCACTTCCATATGCGGTTGTGAACTCGCCGTCGGGAAGTCGTAATTTCGGTGGGCGTACTGCACCCGCAACTCGTTGACCAGTGACGATGAGAACATGGACGAAAGGTTTCCCACCAGCGAATGGTCCTTGTCGTTGTTATTCTTGAATCCCGATGGCAGATCAAAACCATCATTTAATGGCGAATAGTTCTTCAGGTTCCCGCTGTTGAAGAAGTAGCGGACAAACAGATTGTTCTTCTCATTGATGGCGTGATCCAAGCGTGCTAGCACGTTGTCGTAGTCGGTGTTGCGCGTGACGTTCAGGTTCTCCAGTGGGAACCCGATTCCCGCCTTAAACTGGTTGATCGCGGTAATGTTGTTCAAAATGATCGAATTGTAATAGGGAGACTCGCGGCGGCGTTGGCCTTCGTAATTGCCGAAGAAAAAGGTTTTGTTCTTGATAATAGGCCCACCCGCCGTGAACCCGAACTGGTTTTGGCGAAGCTTGTTCAGCTTCTTGCAGCCCCCGGATGCCAGGTCGCCGGGTATTTTGCAGGTAGCCGGATCCGAGGAGGCCAGGATGCTTCCGGCGTCCAGTTTGTCGTTGCGGAAGTACTCGTAAGCAGAACCGTGGAAATCATTGCTGCCGCTCTTAGTGATGATGTTGACGATCCCACCCACAGCACGCCCAAACTCTGTGCTATAGCTGCTGTTGATCACGCGGAATTCCCGCACGGCTTCCTGAGAGGGGGTGTACTTCTGTACCCCGGATGCCGTGGAGATGTTGTCGGCCCCATCCACCGCGATGAAGTTGTAGTGGATGTTCTGGCCGGCAAAAGACAGTTTGGTGACCGGTTCGATGATCACATCGGTGCTACCGGACGTCGTGTCGCCGATCTTGACTCCCGGCGCCAGGAGCGCAAAGTCAATGAACTGGCGTCCATTCACGGGCAGGTTTTCGATCTTCTGCTCGTCAATGACGGAGCTCACCATGGTGCGCGTTGGCTCTGCCAACTCGCCGACGTCTTGGACGGTCACTTCCGCCAACACTTGGCCAGGCACGAGATTGAAGTCCAAATTTCCGGCCGCACCTATGTCGAGGCGGATCTTCTTGGCCGACTTCTGAAATCCCGTTTTTTCTGCAGTCACGGTGTATTCGCCGACGGGAAGCGAAGAGATTTGGTAATCGCCTGTCGCAGTGGCGGTCGTGGAACGCGCGAACCCCGTGTCGGTGTTGACCGCGTTAACCGTGGCTTGTGAAATCGCAGCTCCAGTCGTGTCGTAAATACGCCCTTGAATCGTTACGGTTACTACCTGAGCATGCAGCGGCAAAACCGCAAAGGTCACTGCGATTAGGCATAGCGCGAAGTTCAAGCTCCTAAAACCGTTGCCTACGACTCCGGTTGTAACTTTGGGCTCCATCGTCGCCTCCTTTAGTGCTTAGTGCTGAATTTTCGCCAAGACCTCGCTGTTTCACCTCTTCTTTGAAATCTCCGTCATTACCTTGCTGAGCCTCAATTCGGAATCATCCAGATGGCGGGCCAGGACGGTTGCGCACTGCTTAAGTTTTCCGGCTGCCAACAGCTGCCAAATCTTGCGGTGCGCCGGAACCAACCCACCGGGATCGTCGTGACGGCGATCCACCAGCACCATCCCCATCCGCAGCTCTCCGATAACCCGCTGATAGAACGATTCCAGGCGCCGGTTATGGAGAAATCGGATGAGCAGGCTGTGGAACTGCAGATCGAATTCGACGGCACGCACCCAGTCGCGCCTGCGTACCGCTCCCTCATAGCCCTCGAGGGCATTCTGCAGTTCCGGAAGCACGTCGGTATGGTTCGACTTGGCCGCGAGTATTGCTGGGATTTCCAACATCCGCCGCAGCTGGTAGATCTCCTGAACATCCTTCAGGGAGAGCTGGGAGACCGCTACCCCGCGGTGGACGCTGCGTTTGAGCAGGCCTTCCAGTGACAGAATGCGGGTGGCTTCCCGCATCGTATTCCTCGATACGCCGAGGGATGCACTGAGGGGCACCTCCTGGAGCGGAGTTCCGGGACGCAATTCGCCGTTAAGAATCCTCTGCCGCAGGACCGATGCCACCTGATCGGCAACGCTGACTCGGTGGATCTGCGAGTGCTCCATAATGATGCTTGACACGGACGACCTTGGGCGGAATGCGCGATATCTTGCGCTCACATGTTGGAGAAGTCAAGTGTTGAACAATTCAACCCTCTCTGCGCAAAATCTGGATCGCGATTATGGCGGGTGGTTCGCGGGAGCAGGCGATGCTGCCGTCCGGCGAATATCGTGGCTTTGCCCGCCTGCAGAAGCTGCGACACAATTACATTCTCATGTATGATTCCCGTGTCTGGCGTTGCTCTTGCAGTAGCATTCCTATCGAGATCGGAAATGACTGAACACTAGACGTTTGTTCAGCATTTGGAATCTATATAAGAAACCGTGGCCGCCGAGCACACAACCTTGACTCCAGTCTCCCATACCCACTTGGACGACCTACGCTCCGGCTTGCCTCTCTCCCGCGCGCTGGCCTGCCAACTGATTCGCGCGGGCGACCACGAACTCCCCGGGCTCCTTGCCGCTGCGGTCGCGGCTAAGCAGCGCTTCAAGCCAGATATCATTACCTACTCCCGTAAAGTCTTTATCCCTCTCACCAACCTCTGCCGGGATTATTGCGGCTATTGCATCTTTCGGCGGGATCCGGGCGATGCTGGCGCGCACACTATGACTCCTGACGAAGTGCTGCAGGTAGCTCGCGCCGGAGAGAAGATGGGTTGCACCGAGGCCCTTTTCAGCTTGGGCGACAAACCCGAACTCGCATTTCCCGAGATGCGCGAGACGCTGCGACGCCTGGGTTACAACTCGACACTGCACTACCTCGAAGCCATGTGCGACTTGGTACTGCGTGAAACTACCTTGTTGCCACATCCTAATCCGGGACTGCTGAGCGCCGATTGGATCCGGCGCCTGGCGGCGGTTTCACCCAGTATGGGGCTGATGCTGGAGACCACCAGCGACGCCCTGCTTCGGCCCGGCTCTGCACATGACAACGCACCCGACAAGCTCCCCAGCAAGCGCCTGCGCACCATCGAAGAAGCAGGCAAACAGAATGTGCCTTTCACTACTGGCTTGCTCTTCGGAATCGGTGAGACCCCTGAGGATCGGGTGAACACACTCTTTGCTATTCGCGAACTTCACCTCCGCTACGGGCACATCCAAGAGGTCATCGTCCAGAACTTTCGCGCCAAGCCTGGCATTCCGATGCAGGACCGGCCCGAGCCCACCCACGGCGAGATGCTCAGCACGGTGGCGGTGGCGAGATTGCTGCTGCCAGACGTCAACATTCAAGCTCCGCCCAATCTTTCAGCTCCGTATTACGATGAACTACTCGGCGCCGGCATTAACGACTGGGGAGGGATCTCGCCCTTGACGCCCGATTTCATCAATCCCGAGAAACCTTGGCCGCATCTGGAAGAGCTTAGGTTGCGCACTGAAGCCAAGGGATATAGCTTGCGACCGCGACTTCCGATTTATCCTGAGTTCTTGCCCGCCGTCACCGCCGGTCCTGGGCTTCTCGCGGAGAAGGTCAGGGCAGCGGCGGATCGCGAAGGCTACGCTTGGAGGGCGACCGCGGCATGATTGTTGTACTTACCGGCGGAACTGGAGGCGCCAAATTCGTAGACGGTCTTCGGCAAGTGGTTTCCGCCAAGGAACTCACCATCATCGTTAATACCGGGGACGATCTCGAGTGGTGGGGATTGTACGTTTCGCCCGATCTGGATTCGATTACCTACGTACTCGCGGGCGTGCTCAGCAAAGAACGCGGCTGGGGCGTGAAGGGAGACACCTTTTTCTGCCTGCAGGCCATGGGAGAGCTGGGAGAACCGATCTGGTTCCACACTGGCGACCGTGACCTCGCTGTTCACCTGTTTCGTTCGAAACTGTTGACGCAGGGAAAGACGCTGACGGAGGTGACCGCGGAGATTGCGGGCAAGATGGGAGTTCAGGCCCGTATTCTCCCCATGAGCGACTCTCGAGTCGAAACTCGGGTCGATACGCCAGTGGGCGAGCTTAGCTTCGAAGAATATTTCGTGCAACGCTGGTTTCAAGACCCAGTGAAATCTGTTCGCCTCGCCGGAGCCGCCGATGCTGAGCCTGCTCCGGGCGTGATTGATGCCATCATGTCGGCTAGTGTCGTGTTGCTGGCGCCGAGCAACCCAGTCACCAGCATCGGTCCCATTCTGGCCGTGCCAGGTATCACCAATGCGTTGAAGCAAACGCGGGCGCCTGTGGCTGCTGTCAGTCCAATTGTCGGCGGAGCGGCGGTTTCCGGACCAGCTGGAATTTTGATGGCTTCCCAAGGTCTGCCAGTTTCCATCGCCGGAATTGCCCAGGCCTACCGGGAATTCCTGGACATTCTGGTTGTCGATACTCGCGATGCCCAGCCCGCGGAAGAGTTGCGACGGTCGGGATTACGCGTTCACTGCGCCAACACCGTCATGAATACGCCCGACGAAAAGGCTGCGCTTGCGCGCCAGGTGCTCTCGCTGGTCTCCGGAGAAAACGCAGCCCGCGCCGCCTCGGACCCGTCATGATTCTCGTCCCCGTCAAGAGTCTTGCCAACGCCAAGCAACGGCTCGCGTCCATAGCCGACCAGTCCGACCGCACCGAATTGGCACAAGCCATGCTGTTCGACGTGCTTGATATCCTCGCGACATGCGTAAGTCCTTACGAGGTCAGCGTGGTCACCAGCGATCCCTTTGCCCTCTATCTGGCCCAACGGTTTAATTTTGCCGTGATTCCCGATCATGCCAACCGCAGTGAGACGGACGCGATTGAGATGGCGACGCAAGTCTGCCAATCACGCGGCGTGGAGAGCACGCTCGTAATCCCTGGTGACATTCCGCTGATCCAGGCCTGGGAGCTGGAAAAGATTTTCGAGGTTGCGCCTCCTGAGGGATCTGTCCTCGCGCCCGCCGCAGACGGACGGGGTACGAATGCAATCTGGCGTCGTCCCGCCGCCCTGTTTCCCTTGCGCTTCGGCAACGACAGCTTCAAACCGCATATGTCTGCAGCTCGCGCCACCCAAAAACCCTGTGTCGTACTCTCGCTTCCCGGCATCGCACTGGACGTCGACAGTCCCTCCGATCTTGCCGAGCTCGCGGCCGCCCCTGGCGAAACCCGCGCCCAGCAGTTAATCCGGCGTTGGGACTTGGCCAGTCTGCCTCTGGCAGCGAATGAGTAAATGACTCAGGCGGACCACCCTCGGGAGCTGCGGATTATTCCGGTTTCTTTGCCAGATGAAATACGGCCAGGGGACTCGTTGCCCGAAAAACTTGTGCGCGCCCTAAGGCATCAAAAGCTGTCGCTGAAAAAAGGAGACATCCTGGTTGTGAAACACAAGGTTGTCTCCAAGACCGAAGGGCAGCTGGTGGATTTGAATAAGATCAAACCGTCCGCCGCTTCGCGTGCCTGGGCCCGTCGCTATCATCTTGACGCACGGGTAATGCAATTGGCTCTCGCGCAAAGCAAACGCGTGGTTCGCCGCAAGCGCGGCGTCCTGATTACGGAGACTCGCCACGGACTGATCTGTGCCAATAGCGGTGTGGATGTTTCCAACGTAGATGGGGGCCGTCACGCCTTATTGCTTCCAAAAAATCCCGACAGATCCGCCACATTTCTCCATCGTGAACTGAAAAAACGTCTGAAACTTTCCCTGCCCGTGATCATCACTGACAGTTTCGGCCGACCCTGGCGCGAAGGACTGACCGAGGTAGCCATCGGCGTCGCCGCTATGAAGCCGCTGCACGACTACCGGAGGCGCCGCGATCCGTACCGTTATCCTCTGCGTGTGAGTATTGAGGCTGTCGCGGATGAACTGGCTTGCGCGGCGGGCCTAGTCTGCGGCAAGCTAGCTCGCACGCCAGCATGTATCATTCGAGGTTTCCAGTATTGGCCGGGGCAGGGCAACGCTAGGGAGTTGATTCGTGCGGCAGAGCATGACCTGTTTCGCTGAGAGGTCGGCTTAGGAGGGTTTGTGATTCGTGCTCTGACAAATTCGGAACTGGAGAATTTTCCCTCTTTCGACTGGGCTGAGATCGCGCCGCGCATGACCTCAGAATCGCGCGCTGCGCTCGATGAGGTTTTGGAATCCGGGGACGGTGGCGCGCTCTCGTCCCAACAGCGCCAACTGCTGGCCAATACCGAGGGCGATGATCTTCTCGGCTTGCTGGTTGCCGCAGATACTCTGCGCCGCGATCTGGTGGGAAATTTAATCACCTATGTTGTAAACCGCAACATCAATTTCACAAATATCTGTTTTGTCGGCTGCAAGTTTTGCGCCTTCAGTCGTGGACCGCGCGAATCCGACATATACTTCCACAACCCAGAACAGGTTGGACAGAAAGCGCTTGAAGCCTGGGAGCTTGGTGCAACTGAAGTCTGCATTCAGGGCGGGCTACCTCACGGTTTGCCTGCCCTTTATTACCGCGATATTTTGCGCGCAGTAAAAAAAATCACTCCCCGGATGCACATTCATGCTTTCTCGCCTATGGAAATAGTTTACGGCGTCGAATTAACTGGCATGCCTCTGCAGGATTACCTATGCATGTTGCGCGACAATGGTCTCGACACTCTGCCCGGGACCGCCGCTGAAATTCTCGACGACGATGTTCGCGAGGTGCTGTCGCGCAATAAGCTCTCAACCGAGCAGTGGAAGCAGGTTATCCGCACCGCGCATCGTTGCGGCATCCGCAGCACCTCCACACTGATGTACGGACACGTAGAAACACCTGCACACTGGATCAATCAGTTGATGCTGCTCCGTGAGATCCAAGCAGAAACTGGCGGATTCACTGAATTCGTGCCACTCGGATTCGTGCACCAGAATACGCTGTTGTTTCATCAGGGGATTTCGCGGCCAGGTCCCACCCTAGCCGAGCATCTTAAGATCCACGCTCTCGCGCGAGTGCTGCTGGCAGGGTCAATCAATAACATTCAGGTTTCGTGGGTGAAGCTGAACCGCCGTTTGTCTCAACTTTGCCTGCACGCGGGTGCGAACGATTACGGCGGGACGTTGATGGAAGAGAATATTTCCCGCGAAGCTGGCGCAACGGCTGGGCAGTACACCAGCCCGGAAGAATTCCAATCGCTTATCCTCGAAATTGGCCGCATTCCCGCTGAACGAAATACCACCTACACCCGCATCAACCTCAAGCTGCGACCAGAGCAGTTAACCCTTGAGCACGTCTGCGAACCGGAGTTTGCGTGACCACGCCGCGACCCATCGCGGTTCTCGGAGGTACGGGTCCGGAAGGTTTCGGTCTGGCGCTGCGTTGGGCGCGCGCAGGGGAAACCGTCATCATCGGATCGCGGGACGCCAAGCGCGCGCAAGATGCGGCGGAAAGAATCAAGGCCGCAGCCGGCATCCAGGCGCAAGTTTCGGGCAATGAAAACAATGCCGCCTGCGCCGCCGCCGAACTAGTCGTGCTGACAGTTCCGTTTGAAGGCCATGCTGCTCTGCTCAAACAGATCAAGCCAGCAATCCGTGCAGGCAGTGTTCTGGTTGACACCACGGTGCCTTTGGCCGCCAGCGTCGGCGGACGGGCTACCCGCACACTAGGCGTTTGGCAGGGCTCGGCCGCCCAAGAAGCAGCCGAACTCGCTCCCAACGGCGTATCGGTGGTCGCCGCATTCCAGAACGCCTCTGCCGACCTCTTGAATGGGGACGGCTCGGTGGAATGCGATGTGATCGTTTGCGGCGATGACCCAAATGCCAATGAGGTAGTGCGCTCACTGGCCGCAAAGATTCCGGGCGTGCGGGCCATCGATGGGGGCAAGCTTGAGAATTCGCGTATCGTCGAACAGATAACAGCGCTCCTTATCGGCCTCAATATTCGCCACAAAGGCCACTCTGGAATCCGAATCACAGGGCTGCCGGCGACAGCCTACCAGTTCGAGCAGCGTCTCTAGTCGTTCGGAGATAGGGGAGAACGTCCCGATGGTCCCGCTATGAACGACGCCTCCGACAGTCATCTCGTCGTGGCGTTTTGCAAGGTTACTTATCGTCTTGACAACGGCCAGGCGTTGCTTCATGAACTCAACCTGGAAGTGAAACGCGGCGAAACTCTCGTGCTTCTGGGTCGCAGCGGTTCCGGCAAAACCACGACCTTAAAATTAATCAATCAGCTGCTAAGACCAAGCGAAGGTGAAGTCCGCGTGGATGGCCGCTCCACTCAGGAGTGGGACGTGATCCGCCTGCGTCGTATGATTGGATATGTCATTCAAGAAGTCGGACTGTTTCCTCATTTCACAGTTGCGCGCAACATCGGTTTAGTTCCGCAGATTGAAGGCTGGTCCGCCGACCGCATTCGCCAACGCGTTCAGGAGTTGCTGCAACTGGTTGGTCTCGACGGCCAGCTCGCTTCGCGTTATCCGCGCGAACTCTCGGGCGGGCAGCGTCAAAGAGTTGGCGTAGCTCGGGCTTTGGCGGCCGATCCGCCGATTTTACTGATGGACGAGCCTTTCGGCGCTCTCGATCCCATCACCCGCGCCGAACTGCAGCGAGAATTTCTGGCTCTGCAGCGACGCTTGCAGAAGACTGTGGTCTTCGTTACGCACGATTTGCGGGAAGCCCTTCTGTTCGGCACACGCATCGCTCTGATGGAGGCGGGTCGCCTGGTCACGGTTGGCGCGCCGGGCGAATTTGTGAATTCAACCGAGCCCCTGGTCACGGCCTATGTAGATGCCTTCGGGACCAACTTCAAAAACGACCAAAAGCGAGGCCATCCATGAACGTTTGGCAATTCATGGCGCAGAACCATACCGAGGTATTGGAACTTACGCTGGAGCACCTTTGGCTGGTCGGCGCTTCCACTGTGCTTGCGGTGCTGATTGGAATTCCGCTCGGCGTCGCCATTACTCGCTGGCCAGCGCTAAACAAACCGGTTCTGGGCAGCGCCAATGTTATTCAGACCATCCCCAGTCTGGCCTTGTTCGGCTTCCTCCTGCCCGCGCCTTGGATCGGTGCGCGCGCCGACCGCCTTGCCATCCTGGCGCTCACTCTGTACGCGCTTCTCCCGCTCATCCGCAATACGTACACCGGAATCAAGGGAGTAGATCCAGCCGTGGTGGAGGCGGGACGCGGCATGGGCATGACCGGACGGCAACTTTTATGGCAAGTGGAACTTCCACTGGCTTTGGCGGTGATTGTCGCTGGTGTGCGTGTGGCTACAGTGTTGTCGGTCGGACTGGCAACCATTGCCGCTGCCATTGGTGCCGGCGGCTTGGGAGAATATATTTTTCGTGGACTGGCAATGGTGAACAATCAGCTCATCCTGGCGGGTGCAATCCCGGCTGCGGTGCTGGCAATCACGGCGGACGTCGGCTTGGGATGGCTGGAGAAACGCCTCAGTCCGCGTTGAACACTTCTTGCTCCGACAGAATGTTCGTCATCGACGTCATGATCCGCCGACTACTTGCGCTGCTCGCGTTTGTTGCTCTCCTCGTCTCTTGCGGTCCCTCCCGCGAGAATCGCATCGTCGTTGGATCTAAGAACTTTACCGAACAGCTCGTCCTCGGAGAAATCATCGCGCAGCAGATCGAAGCTAAGACTCATCTGCCAGTCGAGCGCCGTTTCTATCTTGCTGGCAGCTACATCTGCCATCAGGCGCTTCTTGGTGGGCGCATTGACATTTATCCCGAATATACGGGCACTGCGCTTACCGCGATTCTGAAGGAAAAACCGGAAGGCAGTAGCGCACAAGTCTATGAACAGGTCAAAGGCGAATACGCCCAGCGCTTCGGCATCAGCGTTGGCCCATCATTCGGCTTCAACGACACCTTTGCCATCGAAATTCGTGCAGACGACGCTCGTCGTCTGGGCCTCAAGACCATCTCACAGGCAGCGTCGCACACCCCGCAGTGGCGCGCCGGATTCGGTTATGAGTTCATGGAACGCCCCGACGGCTATAAAGGCTTAGCTGCAACCTACGGTCTGCGCTTCGCTGCGCCACCACGCATCATGGACCTTGGTCTGCTGGCCCGCGCCCTAAAGGACAAGCAAATCGATGTCGCCGCCGGCAACACCACCGACGGCTTGATCGCCGCGCTTGACCTATTCGTCCTGGAAGACGACCGCCACTATTTCCCGCCCTACGAAGCTGTGCCCGTGTTTCGCCAAGAGATGCTGGCGCGTCATCCAGAGATAAAACAGGCACTAGACGAACTCGCTGGCAAAATTTCTGACGGTGATATGCGCCAGCTCAACTACGCTGTCGACGGTCAGAAGCGGGACGCAAAAGAAGTTGTACGAGAGTTTCTGCGCCGCAAACAACTGTGACGGCTCACAGATCCCGTAATCCTTGTCACGCTGAGCGGAGCAGGACTTCGCAACGCGAAGTTCTGCGGAGTCGGAGCACCGCCACCTCGGCCCGGCGGCGGAAATAGTGGCCATGTTTTGCTGCTTCCATCCGCAAAGCATGCTTGACTCATCAATATGAGTCAAATATACTCATGATATGGCTAAGAGGCTGCAAGTGATTCTGCAGGACACCGAATATCGCGAAATCCAACACATGGCACGCGCGCGGCGAATGTCGCTCGCCGAATGGGTTCGGCAAGCACTTGATCTGGCCCGTCGGCGGGAGCCTCTGGGAGGTACCGGCAAGAAACTTGACGTCATCCGCGCGGCCGCGAAACACGATTATCCCGCGGGCGACATCGACAGCATGCTGGCCGAAATCGAGAGGGGATACGGAACTGGGATTCAACCGTGATTCTTGTTGACTCGAATATCCCGATGTACCTTATCGGTGCACCTCACCCTCACAAGAGCGATGCGCAACGATTGCTCGAAAAACTGGTCAGCGATCGTCAGCGTCTCGTGACCGATCCTGAGGTGCTGCAAGAGATTCTGCGCCGCTACGTCGCCATCAACCGTCGCGATGCTATTCAACCCGCATTCGATGCTCTTCTCGGGGTTGCCGATCAGGTTTTGCCTGTTGATCGTAGCGTCGCTGAACGCGCAAAGGGGATTGTCCTGGGGCGCCGGCACATGTCCGCCCGTGATGCCGTGCACTTGGCCATCATGGAACAGCACGGCATCGAGCAAATCCTCACTTTCGACTCGGGCTTCGACGGCTTCCCCGGCATTACACGGCTGTCGTGACGATTGGGGGAGAGGTAGGATCGGAAGCCACGAACTCCCCTCACATCAACCACACTGCATCGACATCCACAATCACCTGCGAGCGCGGAATCTTCTGCTGCGTGGCGTAAGCCAGCATGGAACGCAGAAGAGAATTGAGCTTTTCCCGGCTAGCTGATTTCAGGACAAAATGATAACGGTAATCTCGCTTGAGTCGCACGATCGGCGCTGCTGCCGGGCCTAACACGCGGATTCCCTCATGCCGCGTCTTTTCGAACCACTTTCCCAAAATGGCTGACCACTCGAGCGCTTGGTCCATCTGGTCGCTGCGAATGACGACGTTGGCCAGTGCGCTGTACGGCGGATAGTGCATCCAACTGCGGAAGCGCAGTTCCTTGTCGTAGAAGCCGGCAAAATCGTGCTGTGCCGCATATTGCACCGCATAGTGGTCGGGGAAATAAGTCTGCAAAACCACTATGCCCGGAGTTTGTCCGCGCCCCGCGCGTCCCGCAACTTGCGTGAGCAACTGAAAGGTGCGTTCCGCCGCCCGGAAATCAGGGAACCCCAAGGCAGCGTCGGCCCCGACCACCCCCACCAGCGTGACCCCGTGGATGTCGTGTCCTTTGGCAATCATCTGCGTGCCTACCAGGAGATCAAGTTCACCCTCATCGAGGGCGTTGAGGGCGCGCTCAAAGTCCTCGCGGCCGCGCACCGTGTCACGATCCAGTCGTCCGATGCGTGCCTGGGGAAACATTCCGTGCAGCAGTTCCTCAAGTTTCTCAGAACCGGTTCCGAGGAAATAGATATATTCGCTGCCGCAATGCACGCAGGCTTTTGGAACCGGCGCAGTGTATCCGCAATAGTGGCACTCCATCCGCTGCGAGCGCTTGTGGAGTGTCATGGCGATAGCGCAGTTCTTGCATTCCAATGTTTTGCCACAGGTGCGGCAAAGAGCAAGAGGAGAGTATCCGCGCCGGTTAAGCAGCACCATAACCTGTTCTTTGCGATCGAACCGATCCTTGATTTCTTGGGCCAGCTTGCGCGAGATGATCTGCTCGCTTCCCGTTTCCTGAAACTCCTGGCGCATGTCGACGATTTCCACCTCAGGCAAGGGCCGCTGCTCTACCCGATCCGGCAGTTCGAGCAGTGTGTATTTGTGTTTCTTCGCATTGAAGTACGATTCCAGCGACGGCGTGGCCGAACCCAGTACCACGACCGCATTCGCCATCTTCGCCCGCATCACCGCCACATCGCGCGCGTGATACCGCGGGGTCTCTTCCTGTTTGTAGGAGGAATCCTGCTCCTCATCGACAATCAGCAGCGCCAGGTCCGACACCGGCGCAAAGACCGCCGAGCGCGTGCCCACCACCATACGGGCTTCGCCGCGTCTGATGCGGTGCCACTGCTGGGCCCTCTCCTGGTCAGAGAGCGCGGAGTGCAAAATTGCAACTTCATCCCCAAATACTTGATGCAAGTCCGCCGCCACCGCCGGCGTCAGACCGATCTCCGGCACTAGCAGAATCGCCGACCGTCCGGCTTCGAGCACTGTTCGCATGCCAGCAAGATAGATCGCAGTCTTGCCAGACCCGGTGACTCCGTGCAGCAGCATGCCTGAAAACTTGCCGGTCTTCACGTTATCCTCGATGCGCCGCAACGCTTCCTGCTGCGCGCCGTTGAACTGGAAATTGAACGGAGATGGCCGGGCTTTAAGGCGAGATACGGTGAAGTCTGCCGGCTCTTCCATAATGTCAACCATGCCACGCTTCACCAAAGTGGCCAGCGTGGTCTTGGGGACGTCCAGCGTCTGCAGGGTCTCCACCGCGACTCTTCCTCCGGCTGCGGCGAGCGTGTCAATCAGACCGTGCTGATTGGAATTGAGTTTGCCCTCAGCCGTCTTTAGAACGGCAGTCTTCAAGGTTCGGATGGCATCGCGAACATCCGACAAATCTTCCCGCACGATCCATTTCTTCCGAATCATGCCGGCGAGCAAGGGTTTACTAACGCGGGTTGAGGCGCGCAGACTCTCTTCCTGCGCTATCTCTTTTTCGGCGAGGTAGTCGAGGACGCGGAACTCAGCCAGTTGCTCTTCGTGTGTTTTCCGAGAGCGACGCGAAGATCCCGACATGCCCGCCAAATGCAGCGCCAGTCGCCCCCCTTCAGCGATGCGATAGGCGATCGTTCGCTTGAACTCCGCGGCCAACGGCAACATTGTGTGAAACACGTCCCCGATCGGCGCGAGGTAGTAATCGGCTGTCCACCTGCCCAAACGAATGAGTTGTTCGTCCAGAACTGGGGCCGCATCAAGCACGCTGAACAGGTTCTTAATTTGAACTTTCGGTTTGCGATCGTGCAGTTCTGTCACCACGCCTGACAGGCGCTGCTGACGAAAGGGAACGAGCACCCGTCCGCCGACTACTGGGAGCATGCCGTCGGGAATCCGGTAGGTGAAGACGGTGTCCAGTGGTACCGGCAAAGCAACGTCGCAGAAATCAGGCATGCATGGGGAAGGATAAACTAGAGCAAGCGCGAGGTTGCGCAGCAACGCGATACCTCACTCTGTGTTTTTTGCGGGCACGGCAAGTCCCAAATCTTTCATCACCATCTGCAGATCTTTCCAGGCTTCTTTTTTCTGGCGCGGATCGCGCAATAAGAACGCCGGATGATAGGTCACAGCCAGCTTTGTCCCACGGAAGTTGTACCATTGACCGCGGAGCTCGGACATGGGGGCATTAATGGCCAACAGCGTCTTCGCCGCCACTGCGCCTAACGCCACAATGGCCTTCGGCTGGATCACGGCGATTTGCCGCATCAAAAACGGAGAACAGGTTTCGCATTCTTCGCGCTCCGGAGTGCGGTTTCCCGGCGGCCGGCACTTGATGATATTGGCGATGTACACGTCTTCGCGCCGCAGTCCCATGGCCTTGATCATGTTGTTGAGCAACTGGCCGGCGCGCCCCACAAAGGGCTCGCCCTGTTGATCTTCGTCTGCGCCGGGAGCTTCGCCAATAAACATGAGATCGGCTTGCGGATTGCCCACGCCGAAGACAATCTGCTTGCGCCCCTGTTTGTGGAGGGGGCAGCGGGTGCAATCACCCAGATCTTCGCGGATCAGCCGCAGCGCTTTGGCGGAATCCGCGATCCCGGTCTGAGGTTTCGGGCTTCCTACCTCAAACGCGCGTTCCTCGCCGAGGGTTGCGTCAACGACAACTCTGGCTCTAGGCGTCATTTGTTCCGGTCTGAGATCTTGTGATTCCGGGCTAGCCGAAGGTGTGGGGGGCGTTTCGCGGCGATAGAAATCGTAGATACCCAGTTCGTTGTAGTAACGGATGCGTTCGGCGAGCGCGCGGCGGAGTTGGGGATCCAGCACGCGTTACTTTCCAGCACGGGCGGGTATGTTCTGCAGCTTTCGCAGGCGGACAATCTGATCGAGCACGCGCTGCGCCACTTCCCACTTGGTAGTTTCGGGCACTTCCACGACCTCGCCGTGGGTGATGATTGTAACCGCGTTCCGCTCTGAATCGAAGCCGACGCCTTCTTGAGAGACGTCATTGACCACGATTGCATCCAGCGATTTGGAAGCCAGTTTCTTGCGGGCATTTTCCAGAACATTTTCAGTCTCGGCCGCAAAGCCGACTACAATCTGCGGTCGCGCAATCTGCGTTTGTTTGTGACGCGCCACTTCCGCCAGAATATCTACTGTAGGTTCGAGATCCAACGAAACTGGACCAGTGCGCTTAATCTTTTGCGACGCGGGAGATTTCGGCCGATAGTCCGACACAGCCGCGGTCTTGATAACAATTGTGGCTTCGGGCAAAAGTTTCAGGACGGCCTGGCGCATCTCGTCAGCGGATTCCACGCGTGTGACTTCAGCCGCTCCCGGCGGTGTCAGCGAGGTAGGACCGCTGATCAGCAACGCCCGCGCGCCGCGGCGTAGGGCCGCTTCGGCCAGCGCGTACCCCATGCGGCCACTCGACCGGTTGGTCAGATAGCGCACAGGGTCGATCTTTTCGCGTGTCGGGCCCGCAGTGATCAATACGGTCTCACCTGCGAGATCTTGCGAGGTCCCCAGCGCTTCCATGGTTGCGGCAATAATCGCTTCGTTATCAGCTAGCCGGCCGGGACCAGTCATGCCGCAGGCCAGGTAACCCTCGTCCGGTTCGACCACCCGCACCCCACGCGCCTTCAGGATCTCCACGTTCGTCCGCGTGGCTGGATGGTTCCACATGTTTACATTCATGGCGGGAGCTACCACGACGGGAGCTGTGGTGGCTAAATAGAGTGTAGTCAGGAAATCAGATGCAATGCCCTGGGCGAACTTGGCGAGCAGATCCGCGGTTGCGGGCGCGACCAGCAGCGCATCAATCGACTGCGCCACGGCGATGTGTTCGACTGCCGAATCGATATTGGGCTCGATGTTCTCTCCGGCGAACATCTCAGTAATAACTTTCTGACCCGAAAGAGCGGCGAAGGTCAGCGGACGGACAAATTCCTGTGCGGCGCGAGTCATGATGACTTGCACGTGGACGCCGCGTTCCTGCAACAGACGCACAATTTCCGCCGCCTTGTATGCCGCGATTCCGCCACTGACGCCCAGTGCAACTTTCATAGGATCTCCCGTGCCGCCGATCCGCGCATAAAACCCGGTTCGCCTTTCATAGTTTTGATTGCTATGCGGAGGAGTAGGATTCGGCTATTCCTTAGCTAAGGCCTTATCCAGCATTTCATTGGCTACTTCCGCCGGAGACCGGGGGATTTCCGGGATCAGCCACTTTACCTTGCCCGCCTTAATCTCATCCTGCGCGATTCGGCAAGGCTTGCGCGAATGTGTTTCGATGACGGGCGGCGCTCCACCCTGCAATTGCCGCGCGCGCCGCGCTGCCACCAGGATGTACCGATAGTTGCTGTCGAACCCTTCCATCAACTTCATGATTTTCTCCCTGCCGTTAGCGTGCCGCCGTAGTTGCAAACGAGGCCAAAATGGGTTGCAAGCGTTCCCGCACGTTGTTTAAACGGCAACGTTCGGCCCTGGCCAGCATGTTGTCATCCTCGGCGGACCTTTGTTCTCGAACTCCTGAGTGCTTCAGCCGTTCCGCCAGAAGGATCGACTGCAGCGCTTGGATGGAATCATCCAGGCGGTCGTTCACCAAAATATAGTCGTATTTCGGGTAATTCTCAATCTCCCGAGTGGCCGTGGCCAAACGGCGATGAATTACGGCCTCCGAATCCTGGCCCCGGTCGCGTAAGCGAGATTCCAGTTCCGTACGATTCGGCGGCAAAATGAAGATGCTGACTGCGTCGGGGATCTTCTGCTTGATCTGCGCTGCTCCTTGCACATCAATGTCCAGTAACAAATCGTGCTTTCTCTGTTTGGCCTTCTCCAAATAATGCTTCGCTGTGCCGTAGTAGTTGCCGAATACATCGGCATACTCCAGAAAGTCGCCATTCTTGATCATTTGCTCGAAGTCTGCGCGCGAGACAAAGAAATATTCCCTTCCGTTCTGCTCGTTACCGCGCGGCGGCCTGGTTGTATACGAGACGGAGAAATCGAGGTCCGGAACAATCTGCCGCGCCCGATTTACCAGGGTCGATTTGCCCGAGCCGGAAGGGGCCGAGATGATGTACACCGTCGTCATTCGAGGTTCTGCACCTGCTCGCGGGCCTTTTCGATCTCAGTCTTGATGACCAGCCCCATCTCGGTGATTTTCAGAGCCTCGCCCGCCAGTCCCGAAGTCTTCGAAAGCAGCGTATTGGCTTCACGATTCATCTCCTGCAGCAAAAAATCCAGCTTCTTTCCGACCTCGCCACCCTCATCGAGCAGGCCCAGAAAATGTTTAACGTGCGTATCCAGGCGGACCAACTCCTCCTGGATGTCGCTGCGATCCACAAGCAATGCCGCTTCCTGCAGAATGCGTTCCGGCTCAACCTGTGCGCCGATCAACTCTTGCATGCGGCCTCGGAGCCTCTCCACATAAGTCTGCAGCACCGCCCGGCGATGCTGCTCAACTCCTTCGAATGCCTTGGTCACATGGGCCATGCGTTGCCGTAACTCCCGTTCAATACCGCGGCCTTCCTCTTCCCGCATCTGGTTCAGCTGGCTAAGAACCTCCTCCACCTTGGCCAGCACGGAGGCTTCCACTTGACCGTTGGCGGGGAGAGCCGCGGTGTCGAGAGCGCCCGGCATACGCAGAACCGCATTCAAGTCGAGTGGCGCCGCCAGACCGTACTCTGCCGCGGCAACGCGAAATGCCTGAATGTAGCCGCCCACGATCTGCCGGTTCAGTGAAAAGCCCTCGCTTCCACCGCGCTCCAGATTCAATGTCAGCTCCACGTGACCCCGTCCCAGTTTGTCTTTCAGCAGCCTGCGCAATTTCATTTCCAGCGAGTCGCTGTCGCTGGGCATGCGGAAATGCACATCCAGAAAACGATGATTCACCGACTTCAGCGACAGAGTGAAACTAAGCTGGCCGTTGCCCTGCGCATCCGTAACCTGTCCCTTAACCTGGGCGAAACCCGTCATGGAGCGGATGGCCATATTTAGTCTTACCCTAATGTCCTACGCCGGCCTTGGGTTGTTCCAATTCTACAAACTGCAGATCGTGCAAACGGCGATAAGTACCGAGTTTCTGCATCAGTTCTTCGTGCGCGCCAATATCCGTGATGGTGCCGCTCTCCAACACGACGATGCGGTCAGCGCGCCGGACCGTCGAAAGCCGGTGCGCAATCACGAAAACCGTGCGGCCCGTCATCAGGTTCTGGAGGGCCGACTGCACCAAAGCCTCGGACTCGCTATCCAGCGCCGACGTGGCTTCGTCAAGAATCAGAATCGGCGCATTTTTCAGCAAGGCCCGTGCAATGGCAATCCGCTGCCGCTCGCCACCCGAAAGCCGCACCCCGCGCTCTCCAATCACGGTATCGTAGCCCGCTGGCAGTTCCATAATAAAGTCGTGCGCTAATGCGGCACGGGCCGCCGCCTCGACCTGCTTTTGCGAGACACTGGGCTGCCCGTACGCAATATTGTTGCGCAGACTGTCGTTAAAGAGCACTGTCTCCTGGGTGACTACGCCGATCTGCGAACGTAACGACGCCAGGGTGGTGTCGCGTACATCGCGTCCGTCAATCAGCAGCCGCCCCGAAGTTACGTCAAAGAATCGCGGGATCAGATGCACCAGAGTGCTTTTGCCCGCGCCGCTCGAACCCACTACAGCCAGCACCTCACCCGCTGTCACTTCCAGGTTGATATCACGCAGGATCTCCCGCGAGCCATCGCCGTTGGCCTCATAGGAGAAGCAAACGTCCTCAAAGCGGATGCTGTGAGAGAACGCAGGGATCGGTTTCGCACTCGCTTTCTCCGGAACTTCATCTTCCGTGTCCATGAACTTAAAGATTTCAGACGATGCGCCCAGCGCCTGCTGAAAATTGTTATTGAACAGGGCGAATTTCCGTACCGGGTCATAGAGCTTGAAGACTGCGACAATGAAAGCCAGGAAGGTTCCTGCGGTGAAAACGTGATGATTAATCTGCTCGCGGCCGAGCAGTAGCAGAAGGGCGATAGCGATGGCGCCAAAAATATCCATCAGGGGTGAGCTGATCGCCGCCGCTGCCACCGACCGCAGATTTGCTCGCAGAAGCCGCTGCCCCGCCTTACGGAAGCGCGCGATTTCCCATGACTCCATGCTGAAAGCCTTCACGATACGGTTGCCAGTGATGGTTTCATGGAGGATGTTCTGAATGTCTGCCAGCTTATCCTGACCGCGGCGCGTGGTTTGCCGTACCCGCCGGCCAATCCTCCCGGCAGAAAAAATAATGAAAGGCACAAACAGCAGCAACACCCACGCCAGTTTTCCGCCCAACAGCACCACCACGATCGCGGTAAAGATCAAGGTAAAAAACTGCTGCAGAAACTCGGCCAGCACGCTCGACATGGCGTACTGCACGCGTTCGATGTCATTAACGATCGTAGATACCAGAGTTCCGGTGGTGTGGTTCTGAAAAAAAGTCGCCGAGCGGCGCAGGATGGAGTTATATAAATCGTCGCGCAGATCCGTGATCATCCCAAATCCTGCGCAGTTCACCAGGTACGTGCCGGCGTAGTCCAAAATGCCCTTCAGTACAGTTGCAGACACCAGCGCAAACGCAACCACGGTCCAAGGATTCTGGAAGTGAGCTGGAACAAATTGCTGCAGGAAAACCGTGCTACTCGTACCAGGAACCTTGAAGAGCTGCATTTGGCGAGTGGGGGACGCCGGATTCAAGACCCGATCGAAAATGGGGCCGATCAGCAGTACCCGAAAAGCGTCCAGCAGCCCCACCGCCGCCATCAATAGCACCGAAGAGAAAAACTGCCACCAGTACGGAAGGACGTAACGTACAAGGCGGGTCAGTTGCCGCATGGGGGGTTCCCGATGCGAAGCCGGACGCGGCCCGCTGCGGATGGAATCAGCATACTTGACAATCTCTTATTCTACTGTAGAGACTCGACCTCTGGCGCCAGACATCGGACGCAGATGTCAAACCCTCACACCCACATGGGAAAGTCGGCAATCCGATTTCCTACTTCGGGCTGTCCCGGTGCATCACCTTGACCCGATATCCCGCTGTGCGCAGGCCTTTGCCCACATCCTCGGCAATCATCACCGAACGATGCTGGCCCCCGGTGCAGCCGAAAGTAATGGTTAGATAGCTCTTGCCCTCCCGGATGTAGTGCGGCAACAGATACACCAGTAATTCGGAAATCCGCCGGATAAATTCCCTGGTTTGGGGAAATGACCGGAT
>Ga0210408_10000104_pt1 | contig 131732 bp, 120 predicted proteins | sample IncBWH4MmetaG_FD_155471 | JGI IMG/M metagenome (GOLD analysis project Ga0210408, IMG submission 155471) | Forest soil microbial communities from Barre Woods Harvard Forest LTER site, Petersham, Massachusetts, United States - Inc-BW-H-4-M | ecosystem: Environmental > Terrestrial > Soil >... | reverse complement strand
TGGCTTCACCGAACTCACAGTGGTGCGGGAATTGGGTCAGCCGAGCCTGCTGGTCGATGTCGATCGAGCCAAGATCGCTCGCTACGGGATCAACGTTGCGGATGTGGAGGCTGTGATCTCGGCAGCCGTGGGAGGGCAGGCAGTCACCCAAGTCATTCAAGGGGAGAAGCTGTTCGATCTGCTGGTGCGCATGCAACCCCAATTCCGCAGCAGCGCGAATGAGATCGGAAATCTGCTCGTGGGCACACCCGACGGGCAACAGATCCCACTCAGCCAACTCGCCAATATCAGCCAGGGAAACGGAGCGTCTTTCATCTACCGCGAAAACAACTCACGTTACATCGGAGTCCAGTACAGCATCGAGCACCGTGATTTAGAGAGAGCGGTGAGAGATGGCCAGAACGCAGTCAAGAAGGCTGTGTCGCTGCCGCAGGGATACCGAATGGAATGGGGTGGAGAATACAGCCAGTTTCTGGAGGCCAGATCCCAGATGTACTTTATCGGTCCTTTGGCCGTTGTGCTGATTTTCATGATCCTGTTTGCGCTATACGGAAATTTCAAATTTCCGGTCACGATTGCCTTGGGCGTAATCATAACGGAGCCTGTGGGTGCGCTGGTGGCGCTGAAGGTGACGCACACTCCGTTCAGCGTTTCGTCGGTGCTGGGCCTGCTGGCGCTGCTCGGGGTCTCGGTGGAGACTGCCGTGATTTTGGTCTCCTACATCAATAAATTGCGCGCGGAAGGGATGGGGATTCGGGCTGCGACTCGCGAAGCTTCGCTATTGCGACTCCGGCCAATCATGATGACGGCACTGGTGGCTTGTCTGGGATTGCTGCCGGCGGCCCTCTCCACCGGCATTGGATCGGATACACAAAAGCCGTTCGCGATCGTCATCGTCGCGGGCCTCATCTCTCGCCTGTTCATCGGATTCTTCGTCAATCCCGTGTTGTACGAAATGGTTGCCCGCGACGGCGATGTGCTCCAGGTCTAACCAAAACCACAGCACAGCGCAGCGAAAACAACGATTCTTCCGAGCAGCAGCTTTGCATGGAGGCACCTCAAGAGCGTGGAACACCGTTCAATTCGTTCGGCTCGCCAGTAAGAATCGCTTCGTAAATGATTGTAAAAGGGGAGCGCCCACGGCGAGGGAGCGGTCCGGCATTGATAGAATTAGAACATTGTTTCTTTACTCGATGGGAGATGCAGCAGCACTGGGGGACATTTGTCGATCAAGTTTTCCGCAAGAATTGTTGTGTGCTTGCTGGTTACGAGCTTAGCTTCTTCGCTTTCAGCCCAACAGACCACGCCGCCGAATTCGGATTCCTCGGCAACTGTGCAGCCACAGTCTCCCGCAGCCGACAAGTCATCAGCTTCGACGCAACAGTCTTCAGATAAGAGTAAGACCACGAGCCAGAGCGCCGGCCCGGGCACATCCAACGACCGGCTGTTCTTCACGCTGCCGAACTTCCTGACGCTTGAGAATGTAGGGAAGGTTCCGCCGTTGACGTCGAAACAAAAATTCGCGGTTGTCGTCCGCGGCAGTTTTGATTATGTTCAATATCCCTGGTACGCCTTTCTGTCGGGCATCAGCCAGGCCGAGAACAGCGAACCGGGCTACGGGCAAGGCTGGGAAGGATACGGCAAGCGGTTTGGAGCAGCCTTCGCCGACGGCACCATTGAAAATTTTATGACCGGCGCAATTCTGCCCTCCGTGCTGCATCAGGACCCGCGTTACTTCCAGTCGGGCCATGGAAGCTTCACTCACCGGACCTTCTACGCCCTGAGCCGGAACCTGATTACGCGTGTAGATTCGGGGAAGAATGAATTCAACTATTCTGAAGTCGTGGGCGGTGCGATATCGGCGGCCATCTCCACCTACAGCTATCATCCCAAGGGCAAATACGTGACTACGACGACGCCGGGCGTTTTGCGATACATCCCGTCGGACCGCACTCTGTCGAATACCGCCAAGGTGTGGGCGACGCAGTACGGCTATGATTCGCTGACGCTCGTTGTGAAAGAGTTCTGGCCCGACATCCGCCGAAAGATCAGGAAAACGCCCAAGAGCGAACCGGGCATCAGCATTCAACAAGAGCAGAAGTAAACGAAACAGAAGTCACGCAGTCCTCACTCGAAAAGCACGCTACATGGTGCGTTTCGCCTCGAGAGGACGGTCGATCACTAGCCCGGGGTGCAAGCGGCGGAAGCTCTCGGTGACGTGACAATTCCAGCACACCAGTTGATGTGTGGAAAAGAATCTAGGCAGGTCCTGCGGACTCACGTCTTTCCATTCTGAGGTCTTGAAATCAGGCCCCAGGAGCGCGGGAGGGTGATCGACATGATGCAAGGGCCCGATCGGCTCGCGGCAGAACACGCAACTCTTCCCTTCATACCACTTCGCCACGATATTCCACACCAAGCAGCTCTGCGGGTCGGCATCCACTTGCGACAGGCAGTCCTGCCCACAGGTCTGCCGCTCCGGCCATCGGGAACACTCGGTCAGCCGAAGGGTCGGCTCGTTGAGGAATGCTCCTAATGCTGCTTCTCCAGCGGCGACGTCCACGGCTTCAAACTCGTGCGTTTCAGGGCACGTCACCAGACGTTTGCCGCTGAGTTTGAAATAGGCGCGCACTCCTGGCACCGCGCGAAACACAAACAACGCGACTGCCAGCACAAGAACAGCGATGATGATGGTGAGCACCGTCACGGTCATAAAGCACCCCCCGGACCTGCGGTGAGTCCGTCGCGCCACGCGAGGCGGACCCCCTTCAATTCAATCTGTGCGGAGGGGTGCCAATTGACGGTGCTGGGGATCACTGGAAGTAGTGACCGCGATCACGCGTAAATTGCAAAGAGTTTTGGAGCGTTCGGCACGAAGAGAGCGCGCGATTTACTTTCGCTTCTTTTTTGATTTTTTCGCCGGTGCTTTGGCGGCATGGTTCTTTACGGGCTTCGATGCCGGCTTTGCCGCAGGCTTGGGCGGAGCAGCTTTTGGCTTGTCGGTCTTGGCTTTTTCCGGTGCTTTGGGTTCGGGCTTCGCAGGTGCAGGTGGCGGTGGCGCCGGTGCCGCTTTACCCTTCTTCCCTTTCGCGGCAGGCGGGGCAGCTCCCGCCTGAGCCGCAGGTTGCGCTGCAACTTTAGCCACCCGTCCGCGCCGTGCGGGCGGAGGTGGAGGCGGCGGAGGCGGAGCAAACGGTTTCAAGAATTTCAGCGTCTCGGTGCGCGAACGCAGCTTGCCATCAAGCAGCAGCATAAAAACATCGTTGGCCAGCTTGGGATAAATCGGGAGTTGTGGCGTGATCAACAACTCCGTCATTTCGGGCAACGGAATCTTCTGCTGCACCTGCCGCCACTTGGTCAGATAATTCTTGATTTTCTGATCAACCGATTGCTGCTTCGCGGTGACCGCCAGGAACAGCACCATCTCCGGACGCGCGGAAGAAAGCAGTTGCCAGGTGCGTGAAGGTGTCGCTGCTTCCTTGCCCATCAACCGCTTGGCCAATTCCTTGGCGTGATCTTCAATGTCGCGCCAGGCTTCGACCAGATCCTTGCGTGGGATCACCTTCTGAATGTCGCTGATGTCTTTGTCCGAGAAGTGTGACGTAAGGAAGTACATCACCGCCGGTCCGGCATCTGGCGTGTAGCCCAGATCGACCATATGCTGCCGCGTCTTCATCAGCGCGGTGATGCCGTTGATATCGACCTTGGCCGAGGTCCACTTGTCGTGCAGAATCTCGAGCCAGCCTTCCTTTTCGAGCATTTTCACGACATGAAGGGGATCGTCTTCGTGCGCTAGCGCGGCGATCTCGTGCCCGATCGAAGACTTCAAAATATGGTCGATGTACTTCCCTTCTTTGGCGGCATCGTAGCGGGCCTGGGTGCGCTCTTCGAGCGGCCAGTGGAAGCGCGCCGCAAATCGGGTAGCGCGTATCAGCCGCGAGGGATCTTCCAGAAACGAATAGTTATGCAGAATGCGAATCAGCTTGGCTTCGATGTCGGCCACGCCGTTGAAGGGATCGAGCAGCAGCCCGCGAGAGCCTTCGTTAAGCGACAGCGCCATGGCGTTGACGGTGAAGTCGCGGCGGCGCAAGTCGTCGTGGATCGTCGAGGGCATCACGAGGGGAGGTTTGCCGGTCTTCTCGTACCTCTCCGTACGCGCCATACTGACTTCAGCGCGGGCATTGCCGGGCAGCGCGAGAAAGATGGTGCGGTTATCCTCTTCGACGGCGGTAATCTTGGCGCCCGCCTTCTCGAAGTCCTTCTGCAGTTTGAGGGGATTGCCCTGGACAGTGAAATCGAGGTCGCGGATGGTGAATCCGCTGATGATGTCGCGGATGGCCCCGCCCGTCAGGTAGAGATTCATCCCCGCCGCGCGGACTACGTCTTGCACGAGGCCAACGCCCTTTAACTGGTCCGGGGTCAGCCGGAGTTCCATCGTGTAAATGTAATCAGCCATTGGCTTTCAAGCGGCTATCACGCCCTTGGCCAACGCGATTCGATGCGCGAATCGCCCTGGGGGAGGGCTCGATTTGCCGATATTTCCACAGCATTTCCACAGGCCGGGCCATACCGCCCAGTCCGACCCTGCGCCACCCGCACGCAAGTGGCCTGATACCAAGTACTTATACAGAATGGAGACTCACTGGCAAACTCAAGAAAATAACACAACGTTTATATTTTGGCTACTGCCAAGAGGGATTCCGGGAGTTTGCGGGAAAAAGGTGCGAGAATCGGGAAGGCAGGGGCCAGGGATTAGTGGTCAGGGCCCAGCAATTTTGCTGACCCCTAATCCCTGCCCCCTGACCCCTGTCTTTCATGCCTTCAACACACAAGAAAGTGATCGTCCGCAAGATGGACCGCGACTCCGTCTCGGGATACGTCTCGCCGACGCGAATCGTCACTGACGGCAAGGTGGAGGTTCTGAACACTTCCGGAACGGTGATTGCGGTCGATCTGCGCGAGATCAAGGGCGTCTACTTCGTTCGCGAATTCGGAGAAGCAGAGTCCCTCACCCGCAAGACTTTCACTTCCCGTCCCCGAGCCGAGGGATTGTGGGTGCGGCTGCGCTTCAAAGACAGCGAAGTACTGGAAGGCTTAATGCCTGCCGACTTGCTCCAGAGCACGCCGGAGGGATATCTCGTCAATCCTCCCGACCAGCGCTCGAACACGCAGCGCATCTTTGTTCCGCGCACGGCGTTGGAATCGCTGACGGTGCTGGCGGTGATCGGGACCGCCCGACGACAGCGCCGAGCCGCGGAGGATCAGCGGCAGGTGCCGATGTTCGAGGAGTAGCATTTTTCTCAACAAGAGCAATCCTCACCCCTGATTCCGCAGACGATGGCCATCACAACCATCAAGGGGATCAAGAGCGGCGCGAGTATCCACAGGAGTACGGGCGTGCCTCCCGCATCGCTGCGAGCCGTCTTGGTGTTTTTTGCTTCCCTGTCGTGATCGACGACCGTAACGGGCGGCTGCACTTTGATCTGCTGGGGCGGAAGAACTTCCATGTCGTTGATCGATTGCAGAGTCACTTTGGCGCGCAGCAGATGTTCGCCCGGTGCAACCGTTTCCTGTTTCTCGGAAACCTGGAGACTCTTCTCCTGTGCCCACGCTATCGACGGCACCAGCAATAATGCCAAGACGCCGCGCCACATAATGCCTCCTTGCTTTCTAAACGAGGCATTGTTCGCAGCTTTCCTGCATAGAGACAATGCACGCACGGTCAAGAAAAGATCATGCTTGAAACGATTGATTCGGTTGCCGTTGAAGGCACAAATCCGCAGCGCTGAAGTACGAGTCAGCGATTAAGATGGGACGTTCAGCGGGACGGCAAGTGGTTCGGAAAAATGGCGCAGGTCGTTGTCTCACTTTTTTTGGGATCGATGGCGACCGAGGCTCGTCAAAGCGATTGGGATGCGGGAGCGCCGCGTGAATCAAAGTGCTACCGCCACACCTGAAAAAAGGGAGTTCCGGCTCGTCTCCGTGTCGTCCCTGGATAGATCGCTTCTATGGGCGAGTGTTCTGCTAGGTGTCGTGCACAGCTGGATGAGCCGTTGGGCGATGAATCCCGACGGCATGTCGTATCTCGATCTGGGAGATTCGTTTTTTCAACGCGACTGGGCCCATGCCGTGAATGCATGGTGGAGTCCGCTGTATCCGTGGTTGGTTGGCAACGTGGTTGGGATTCTCAAGCCGTCGATGAAGTGGGAGTTCCCTCTGGTTCACGCCGTCAATTTCGGAATTTTCCTAGTGGCGCTGCTGGCATTCCGTTATCTGCTGTACACGCTTCTCGTACATTCGCGAGAATCCGCCATTGGCTTGGGTAATGCCTTGCCGGATTGGGCCTTGGTTCTGCTGGGATACTCAATTTTCTGGTGGATCGCGCTGGAGGTGCAATCGCTTTACAGCGTCGGGCCAGACCCTCTGGTGGTCGCCTGCTTCTGTCTGGTGATGGCGATGCTGCTGCGCCTCGAAGCCGGGGCGAGGTTAATGCAGTTCGTACTAATCGGAGCGGTTCTTGGCACTTCGTACTGGGTGAAAACAGTCATGTTTCCGCTCGGCCTGGTGGTTCTGGCCGTAGCGTATCTGTGGCGGTGATCGACTCCGGGATGGGCGCGCGGCATCGATCTTGCCGCGCTGATCTTCTGGTGTATATGCGCACCCTTGATCTTCCTGCTCTCGGTGCAGAAGGGGCGTTTCACGTTTGGTGACTCCGGCAGGAGCAACTACGCATGGTTTGTGGCTCCGCGAACCTCTCCCAGAAACTGGCAAGGAGAAGAGCCGGGCAGTGGAACGCCTGTCCATCCGACGCGGCAACTGCTGAAATCCCCGCCTGTGTTCGAGTTCGACGGACCGGTGGTGGGAACATATCCTCCGTGGACTGACCCCACGTATTGGAACAAAGGATTGAAGGTGCATTTTGATTTGAAACGTCAGTTCGAGGTGCTGCGGTCGACCGTTCCGGCTGAAGCCAATCTGTGGCTTCTCAAGCGCCCCGAGCTGGTGCTGTGCGTACTGATACTTTGCGCGCTCGGGGGATCTCTGTGGGTAGCAGCTCTGCGGGAATTATGGGTATTTATCGCCTTGCCGGCTGTCGGTATGGCGTTCTACCTGCCGCTCGTGGTGAATGACCGTTACCTTGGCGGCTTCGTTCTCGTACTGTTTCTCGTGTGGCTCCAGCGCGGTGCGGTTTCGAACGGAAGATGAACGAGTCGTCCGAATCGTTGTGGCGGCCACCTTCTTCATGATGGCGCTGGCAACAGCGCAATACACTATTCGTGTCGTGAATCACAACATCCCGGTCGGAGAAGGTCCGAGCTCAACCGAGGAGGACTTGATCGTGGCGGAGCGACTCAGAGACTTAGGGATGACACCGGGAACGAAAGTCGCGGTCATTGGTGATGGAGAGGGTGCTTATTGGGCAAGGTTGGCGCGTGTGCGGATCGTTGCCGAGATCATGGATAGGAATGGCGGTTCGGTCCAGTTCTGGCGCTCTGCGGAATCGGTGCAGCAGCAAGTGTACGACTTATTTCAAAGTGCGCACGCAAAGATCGTGGTCGCATCCTGCGTATCTTCATGCCCGCCAGACCGAAGGGTTGGAAGGAAATTCCGAGGACATCCTACTGCGTGTGTAACCTCGAGGCGCAACGCTTTTCGAGCAACAACCTTCCGTGAAGAGTTACCCACCCTCCGTGGTTGCCAGGTCAAAGGCTTTCACCACGGAGGTCACGGAGGACCACGGAGGACCACGGAGGAACCGTCGACTTATAAAATGTCGATCTACTTGACGCAACTACACTAGTTCACGGGCGTCAGCACGAACGCGTGGTTGCGGCCGTTCTTGCTGCCGTAGCCGGTGATTTGTCCGACGTTGTTGATGGCGTTGGCATTGATCAGGGTCCATCCCGATGTTTTCGGGATGAGCGAATTTAAGTCGCGCATTCCGTGCGACGAAGTCCAGATCATGGCGTGAGGGGCGTTGTTCGCAATATTGCCGTAGCCCACGACGACATCTGAATCGTTTATGCCGAAGGCAACGCTGTAGGTCCCGCCCTTCAGCACTCCCAGATCTTTGATCTTGCCGGAGGTATCCCACTTGACGGCATGCCAGTGGCCGAGGGTGCTGATGCCGTCTGACTGTCCTACGATGACGCCCGAGGAATTGATCGCGTTGGCCATGCTGGTCAGGCCTCCCCAGAGCGTGCCCAGGTCCTTCATGGTGGAGCCGTTCCAAAGGAAACCGTGCGAGGTGAATGGCGGCCCGTAGCTGAAAACGGATTCGCCAACGATCAGGCCGTTGTCGTTGATTGCGATCCCGGCGGTGAAGATTGCGTTCTTCAGCTTTCCAAGATTATTGATTTTGTCGTTGGTCCATCGGGTAGCGTTGACCACTCCAGTGCTGAGGAAGGAGTCTCCACTCGCTTCACCGGCGGAGTTGATCTGGAAGGCCGCGCTGGAAGAACCTCCCGAGAGCGTGCCGAGACTGCGGATGGTCCCAGTTGAGGACCACTGCACGGCGATGAAGTTGGTGGCAGGCTTTCCCTTCACGTTCGAGTAGCCGACGACGACGCCCGAGTCATTCAGACCGAGGGCTCCGCTCACCGACCCGCCGGAAAGCGTGCCGAGATCCTTCATCCCTTTGCTCCGGCTCCAGTAGAAGGCATGCTGTCCCGCGACCAGGCCGGTGCATGGATAGCCCATCGAAGTCTGCGTGTCGGAACAGCCGACGACGTCGCCGAGATTGTTGATCCAGAAACCGCTGCTTTCGTTTTTGCCTTTGAGAGCGCCCAGGTCGATGATGGTGTAACTTTGGGCCGACGCGACCGCTGAAGAAGCCAACACAAGTGCAGCCAAAATATTTAACGATGCACAACTCATGGATTTCCCCCCAGGATGGACGGTATAGTCGCAGTATGCCATCGGCGTGTTCAGCCCCAAGACTCACAAGTACAATCTTTAGTACACCTTGAAACCCCGTCCCATCGCGCGGTTCAGACAGCGGGGCCCACGCAAATCGATTTGAAAAAAGGGACTTCTTGCTGTACTGTGTCAGGTCCACGGCCGTTGAGCCGGAAGAGATCTGACGGAATTCCCTCCTTCCTCCCTTCTCGATGGGCATTGTGTCATCCCAGGTAGAGGTTTGATCATGCGCGCTCTCCCCACGTCTTTTGGAAAGTCCCTTGCGTTCTCCATTTGCTTAACTCTGGCCGCAGTTCTCGGAACCACATTCCTCGCCCAGCCGGCAGCCGCGCAGGAACAGCCACAACTCGTCGTCGCAACACCGCGGCCGCTGATCACCGAGGCTCTCGACGAATCTCGGCTGACGGTGCTGAAGGGCAACACGCATCCCCTCGCGCGGCGCGAGTTCGATCTCGGCACGGCTCCCGCCAGCCTGCCCATGGAACGGATGCTGCTGGTTTTGAAACGCAGCGACGAGCAGGAGACCGCACTCCGCAAACTGCTCGATGATCAGCAGGACAAGAACTCTCCCCACTACCACAAGTGGGTGACGCCGGAACAATTCGGGGCGCAATTCGGCCCCACCGACGCCGACATGCAGATGATCACGTCGTGGCTGCAGTCGCACGGTTTCCAGGTGGCATCAACCAAGGGACGAAGCGTGCTGGAGTTCTCGGGCTCAGCGAGCCAAGTGAAGGAGGCGTTCCACAGCAGCATTCATAAGTACGTGGTCAATGGTGAGCAGCATTGGGCGAATGCAAGCGACCCGAGCATTCCGACAGCGCTGGCGCCGGCGGTGGCGGGAATCAAAACGCTGCACAACTTCCTGAAGAAGCCGATGGTCCACATGGCAGAGGAGTACGTGCCGGCAAAACTCGTGGCCAAGTCGCGTCCGGAGTTCACTTCCGGCAGCGGGCTGCATGCGCTGACTCCGGACGATTACCGGACCATCTACAACGCTACTCCGGCGTTGAACAATGGATTCTCCGGGCTGGGAGTCACGATAGCCGTGGTTGGGCGAAGCAATCTGTTCAACCAGGGACAAGATGTATCGGATTTTCGCAGCGTACTCGGAGTTGCTGGTGGCGGAAATGGACTCACTATCATTTTGAATGGACCCGATCCCGGCGACGTGGGCGGAGGCGAGGAACTCGAGGCCACGCTCGATGCATCCTGGTCGGGAGCACTGGCTCCGAGCGCCAATATCGATTTCGTCGTCTCTGGATCAACAAACACTACGGACGGAATTGACCTGTCTGAGCTTTACATTATTGAGAACAATCTGGGCACAATCGTGACGGAGAGCTTCGGAACATGCGAGGCCAACGTCGCAAACGCAGACGCTCAAGGGATTTCGCTGCTGGCGGAACAAGCTGCAGCTCAAGGTATCACGTACATGGTTTCTACAGGGGATACGGGAGCAGCAGGGTGCGACAATCTCGGCGAAACGACCGCAGTCGGTGGAATCTCGATCAATGTGCTGGCGTCAAGTCCATTCACTGTGGCGATGGGTGGAACGTTATTCAATGAACACGGCCAGGATGCTACGTACTGGAGCACGACCAATGGCAGCGCGCTGGGATCGGCCCTGGCATACATCCCGGAGGATGCCTGGAACGAAACCTGCACGACACAATGCCAGCAAGGCCAGCCTCCTTTAGCTGCGGGTGGCGGCGGCGCCAGCATTTATTTCTCGAAGCCCTCGTGGCAATCGGGCGTGACGGGAACGAGCAGTGACACGGTGCGAGACATTCCGGACATATCACTGACTTCGGCAGGACATGATTTCTACTTGCTATGCCTTCAGGCTTCCTGTGTACCCGACTCGCAGGGATTTATCTCTTTTGCCGGAGTGCTGGGAACCTCGGCTGCTGCTCCTTCTTTTGCCAGCGTGATGGCTCTTGTGGACCAGAGCCAAGGCGGGCCACAGGGAGTTGCGAACTACGTTCTGTACCCACTGGCGCTGGCGCAGCAAACGACAGGAACAAGCTGCAACGCTTCGAGTACTTCTGCGGCTCCCAATAGCGCATGTGTATTCAACGACGTGACCAGTGGGACCAATTCCGTCCCCGGCGAGACTGGATATCCGAGTGGGGTGTATGCGGCGGCTGCCGGATATGACATGGCGACAGGTCTCGGTTCGGTCAACGTCGCGAATCTGGTTACTCAATGGGCCCTCGCAAAGTTCAACGCCACAACTACGACGCTGACACTGAATGGCGTCTCAACGCCTATCACCATCACACACGGTGCCTCGGTTGCGGTGGGAGGTAAGGTTACATCTAACAGCACAACACCAACGGGCGACGTAGCCTTGCTGGCGGCGATTGGGCCTTCAGGTTCGCTCACGAAGCAAACTGGAGTTGCCGAGTTCACGCTCGGCAGCGGCGGAGTGATTTCGGGAATGACGAACCAACTCCCCGGCGGCACGTACATGGTGACGTCTCGTTACGCCGGAAATGGGACGTTCGCAGCGAGCACTTCTGCAGGAGTTCCAGTCACTGTCAACCAAGAGGCGAGCACCACTAGTATTTCGGGTCTCGATCCGAATGGCCTACCGCTAGCGGGTGGCACGTACCCGTTCGGCAGCGTCATTTTTGTGAGGGCCGATGTTGTGAGCGCTTCCGGACACGGTACGCCGTCAGGAGCGGTAACGTTTACCGATACGTTTGGCGCGTTACCATCAATGAATCCGCAGATCAGTCCACCTGTCGCGATCCCGAACCCCTCGCCGCTGAATAGCGCTGGGAACACCTCCGTCGGCGATGGAATTATCAGCTTCGACGCCGGCAACCATAGCATCACGGCCAGCTATGGCGGGGATTCCAGCTTCAACACGAGTCAGAGCAGCGCCAGCGCGCCCGTGACGTTCACGATCCAGCCCGGGTTTGCGGGGTTGTCCGGCCCGACGGATGTGTCGATCACCAGTCCTGGCCTCTCGGGCACGAGCACTGTCGGGATCATTGCTTCCAGCAAGTTCACGACAGCAATCAGCCTCACTTGCGGCGGCTTGCCGGCGGAGGCGACTTGCTCCGCTGCCTCGGCCACGGGGCAAGGGCCAACTACAGTTGTGAACACGAACATCATTGTGTCCACCATGGGTCCACACACGGTCATGCTGCGAGGTAACGAACCGCGTGTTTACTATGCGGTGCTATTCGGCAGCGGCCTGCCATTCGGAATCTTCTTCGTGGCCGCGTCGCGGCGGCGTCGTTGGAGCATCCTTGCCCTCATGATGCTGCTTGCCTTGATCGTTGCTGTGCCGGCTTGCGGAGGGGGCGGCCCGTCGCATCACCAGGATCCGGGGACGCCGATTGGCACCTACACCGTCACAGTGACCGCGACAGCGGGTAGCCTTAGCCAGCAAGGATCGTTCAAGCTTACGGTGCAATAAAGCACGCACTGCATTCGCATCTGAGAATCCCCACTTCTTCAGGCTTTGAAGAAGCGGGGTACAGCCTCCAGTTTGCCGATCGGCGGAGTGGTGTACGATTTACCTCGGCATCACTCCACATCATCCAATGAAACTCTCTGCGATTGCTGCGGCTCTTGAAGTGCGTCTTGAGAATGGGTCTCCCGACACGGAGATTCGCGGGCTTAACGGGATTGAACAGGCTGGGCCCGGGGAGCTTACGTTCGTTTCCAATCCAAAATATGCGGCGGCGGCGCGGACCACGCGGGCGTCGGCCGTCATTGTCGGTGACAACTTCCCCGCTATTCCTGCGGCCATGCTGCGGGCGAAGGATCCGTATCTTTCGTTTGCGCGGGCGCTGGAACTGTTTCATGTGCCGTTGCGGTATGCGCCGGGAGTGCATCCTACGGTGGTCGTGCATGCCAGTGCGCACGTTGGGGCGAACGCGCATATCGGACCTTATGTCGTGATTGACGAAGGCGTCGAGATCGGGGCCCATGCAACGCTGCTGGCACACGTGGTGATCTATCGCGGGGCGAAGATCGGTGACAACTTCTTCGCGCATTCTCATGCTGTGGTGCGCGAGAACTGCTGCATCGGCAATAACGTGCTTCTGCACAACGGCGTGGTGATCGGCAGCGATGGGTTTGGCTTTGCCCGCACCGCCGAGGGACATTGGCACAAAATTCCACAGCCTGCACCGGTTGTGATTGAAGACGATGTGGAAGTGCAGGCGAATTCCTGCATCGACCGGGCAAGCGTGGGCGAGACGCGGATCAAGCGCGGCGCTAAGCTCGACAACCTGGTGCAGGTCGGGCACGGGTCAACCGTGGGGGAAGACGCACTGCTTTGCTCGCAGGTCGGCATTGCGGGATCGACGGTGATCGGCAATCGCGTGGTCTTGACCGGCCAGGTGGGAGTTGTCGGGCACTGCAAGGTTGGGGACAATGCGATCGTCACGCCGCAGAGTGGAGTGGCGCATGATATCGCTGCCGGAGCGCTGGTGAGCGGGGCGCCGGCGGTGGATCACAGGCTCTGGCTGAAGTATTCGGCGATTCTGCCGCGGCTGCCAGAGATTGCGCGGGCGGTGCGCAGCCAAAAAGCAAAAGAATAACCACAGAGGGCACGGAGGATCACAGAGGATCTTTGTGCGTCTCTGTGTCCTCTGTGGTGAGTGATTTTTGGCGATACTCTTCCGGTAGTCCGGCTTCGATCACGGATCGAACTTTCTCCATTAAACATTCACGATTGCCGAAATCTTTCGGGTCGATCGGGGGGTGGAAGATCACCTGGACCTTCGCGGGCTTGATGGCGAACCTTGCTTTGGGCATGGCGTAATGCGTGCCCACAATCGTGATCGGGATGACCGGCACGCCGCATTCCATCGCCAGGTAAAACGGGCCTTTCTTGAACGGGAGCAGCTTGCCGTCGAAGGAGCGCTTGCCCTCGATGTAGATGATCATATTGAGTCCCTGATCGACGACGGCTTTGGCGGCGCGAACGGCTTCAATGCCCGCATCGCGATTGCCGCGGTCGACGGGCACGAGCGATCCCATGCGCATGGCAGCTCCCAGAATCGGCGTTTTGAACAATTCCTTCTTCACCATGACCGACGTACGCCGCGGAATGAGCGGAACCTGGATCGGCGGATCAAGATTCGAAACGTGGTTGGTCATAAAGATGTAGCTGCAGGAGTGGTCGAAGCGATCGAGGCCGATGGGTTCGACACGCACGCCGGAAATCCATACTCCGGCGCGGGCTCCCCACATAAACAACCTGTAGAGCAGGCGGATGTCGCCGGTCACGAACGTCCATGGAAATCCGATCAATGCGGCCACTGGAGCGGCAACGCCCCATAGCGTCAGCATGAGGATGGTGCGGATCATTGCGCTGGAGCTCCGACTTCCGCCTCTCCTTTGAGCCAGGCTACGCGGCGTGCGCGTTGCTCCGGCGTAACGTGGTCAAGATCTTTAACCTGATAGGAGATTTCCTGGCGTCCCATCACTTTCCATTGCAGCTCGCGCTCGCGACCGCGGGACCGAATCTTGATCGAGATGGGTTCTCCGGTATTCATCCGGGCCAGTTGCTGGTTCGATTCTTCGCTGGCGGGCTTACCCTGAATTTCGGTGATGAAATCGCCAACCTGCAGTCCGGCGCGCTCAGCTTCACCGCCGGGTGTGACTGCGATAACCGACATCGGGCCATCGAAATTCCGGGAGGCGAGGAAGCCTGGGTCGGGCACAGTGATCGAGAACTGCTCGACATGCAGGCCTACGTACCGCAGGAAGTCGTTCCAGGGGATCTCTTCCCTTCCCGAAACATACTTGGTGAAGAACCAGCCGAGATTGGCATGGCTGACGGCCTCGGCGGCTTCTCGCACGCCATTGGAATCATCGAAGAACCTCCCCTTCCTGGCGTAGTTGGTGTTCATCCATTGAAAGAGTTCGCGCAGCGAGGCATGGTCGTGACTGGCGTCGCGAATGGCGAGGTCGAGCATGAAACCCAGCAGTTCGCCTTTGTTGTAGTAGGAGATACTGCGCTCGGGGCGGCGGTAGTAATCGAATCCTTCAAGCCACGCATCGAGGCTCGATTCCTCCGCCGATTGCGTGAGGTGCGCGGGGCGGTTCTCGAGCTCGGAGATTTGTTCGCCGAGGCGAGCGAGGAACTGCTTCTCGTCGATCAGGCCAGCGCGAAGCTGGATGATTTCTTCGGCGGTGCTGGTCACGCCTTCGCTGAACCACAGGGCGCGCGTGAAATTCTCTTTCGTGTAATCGATGGGTTCGAGGGTTTGCGGGCGAATCCGCTTGACGTTCCAGAGATGGAAGAATTCGTGAGATGTTACTGAGTTGAACGGATAGAGACTGCGTTGGATGGTTGCTGCGTTCAGGTCGATCGCCGTGGAGTAGGCGTGCTCCATGCCTCCACCGGCGGGGCCTCGGGGAAAGTGGTAGAAGAACGTGTAGGTGTCGAAGGGGCGATCGTTCATCCAGGAAGTTGCGGCAGCTACGATCTTGTGGAGATTGGCGAGGACCTTGTCGGCGTCGTAGTCGGCTGAGTCGGCGTCAATGATCACGCGATAGCGTCCACCCGACTCATCAAAGGCGAGTTCGCGGAACCTACTTATTTCGATTGGCGAATCGACCAGCCGGTCATAGTTCTCGGCGCTAAAGGCGCCAGACACACACTGCAAGGGTGTGGCGATGTGCCAATCGCTGGGCACGTGGCTGAAACGAATCGTCAAGGGTGCATTGCGGGCGTCGACCGAGTACATCAGGACTTGAGCGAGGTTCAAGAAAGCATGATGAGAATTGAGCTGGGCTCCGAATGGACCGAATGAGTCTACGTGAATTTCATACTCAACGATGGCACCATCCGAGGCAGCATCAAGTTCCCAGCGGCTGTCGTTAGCGTGCCGAATCACGAGACTGTTACCGGCGCGGTCTTTTGCACGAACCCAGTTCACGAATTGGGCGAAGTCCCGAACCTGGTACAGCGCGTTCCACACGGGAAACTGGAGTTCGCGCGTGGCAACTCCGGGAGGCAGGATGATCTGTACCTGCACCAGATGGCGCTCGGGAGAATCGAGGAAAACTGTGTAAGCAACGTCGGAGGCGGCAGAGAAAGCACCGAGAATCGCGGTACAAAGTGCGACCGGTAGGGCGCGGCGGAGGGCGTGCGTGGTCATTTTCGATTTGCCAGTTCGCGCAGGCGTGCCGGGAGCTTCTCGTAAATGCCGCCGAATCCGCCGTTGGAGAGGATCGCGATGACGTCTCCGCTGCGGAGTTCTGGAGCGATGGTTTGGACGATGGCATCCGCATCCGCCAGAAGGCGCACCGGGCGGCCATTTTGCTGGAGCTCTGCCGCCAGGGCTGGCAATTCCAGGCGCTCGTTCTCAGGCACGGCATCCGAGCGGAAGACATTGGCGACGATCACTTCATCTGCACCCGCAAGGCTGTGGGCGAGATCGCTTTGCAGCACGCGGCGGCGCAGGGTGTTGGAGCGCGGCTCGAGAATGGCCCACAGTCGCGCGCCGGGGTAGCGGGCACGAAGGGCTTTCAGCGTTCCGGCAATCGCCGTGGGATGATGCGCGAAGTCGTCGATGATGGTGACGCCGTTGACCTGGGCTTTCACTTCGAGGCGGCGCTTCACGCTCTTGAAGGTCTTGAGCGCCTCGACGATTGCTTCCTTCGAAACACCACACGATGAGGCGAGAGCGACTGCGGCTGTGGCGTTCCACACGTTATATTCCGCAGCCAGCGGGAATTTCAAATTAGCCCATGACTGGCCATTGTGAAGAACGGTCCAACTCGTGTCGCCAGGGTCAAGGCGAAGATTCGTGACTCTCCAGTTCCCTCTGGCGCCGGTTCCATATCGCTCCACGGGGCAGAAGGCCTTGGCCAGACAACGCTCAAGACTTGGGCTTTCGGTTGATTCCCCGACGGCCCCATCGAAAGCAACGATGCGTCCTCGACGCGGGACAAGGTTCACCAGGCGCTTGAACGCGGTCTCGACTGCATCGATGTCCTTGTAGATGTCGGCATGATCGAACTCGACCGAGGTGAGAATGACGGAGTCGGGAAAGTAGTGCAGGAATTTCGGTCCCTTGTCGAAGAATGCGGTGTCGTACTCGTCGCCTTCGAGGATGAAGTGCTTGCCCTGACCGAGATGGAAGCTCGATCCAAAATTTTCGGCGATGCCACCGATGAGGAACGAGGGATCAAAGCCGGCGGAGTCAAAGATCCAAGCGAGCATTGAAGTTGTCGTGGTCTTGCCGTGTGTCCCGGCAACCACCAGCACTTCTTTGCCGCGAAGGAATTCATCGTGCAGCAACTGAGGCAAAGAGCAGAAAGAAATCCGCTGATCGAGGACGTGCTCAAGTTCGACGTTACCGCGGGAGATGGCATTGCCCACGACTACTAAGGCAGGTTTTGGTTCTAGATTCTTGGGATCGAACGGTTGGGCGACCGGGATACCGAGATCGCGGAGAAAGTCCGACATGGGCGGATAGGCGGCGGCATCGGAACCGGTGACGCGATGTCCGCGCTCCTTTAACATTCCGGCTAGAGAGGCCATGGCAGTGCCACAGATGCCGATGAGATGGATGTGTTTGGGGTCGGTCATAACTTCATAAAATCAGTTCACCACAAAGGACACTAAGGTACACGAAGGAAATCACCCGCTTACGGCTGATTCCAATATTCTCAGGGTTACGTGGCGATTCTTGACTGACAGGCTTGCTTGCACTCCGAACGGGAGCGTGATGTTTCCGGAGGTGACGTGTCCCGACTTCACGCCGAAGGCTACTGGAATGCCCAGATCGCCGACGATCCGCAATATGACTTCCTGCAGGGTGTAGTCTTGCTGCGGCGACTGAGTGCAATCCAGCATCTCGCCGAAGACAATGCCCTGAACTGTTTCCAGGTGACCTGCGAGTTTCAACTGCATCAGCATGCGGTCAATTTGATATGGCTTGGCAGCAACATCTTCCAGGAAGAGGATTGTGCCTGCCGTTTCGATCTCGTAGGGAGTTCCCAACGAAGCGACCAGGATGGAGAGGCACCCTCCGTACAAAATCCCTTGAGCCTTGCCGTCGATTAGGCCGGCGGCCTCCGGGTTGAGCGGAACATCCCAAGGTGACGACTGAGACAGAGCTGATTGCCAAGATGGGAGATCAACTCCGCCTTCGTGAGCCCAGTCCTTGGCCGCCATGGGTCCATGGAACGTAACGAGTCCCGCTACGTCGGTGAAATGCGTCAGCAGGCTGGTGATATCGCTATATCCAAGGAAGATTTTGGGATGCGCCTCGATCTGCTCGAGGTCAAGTTGATTGAGCAGATAGTTCGCCCCGTAGCCACCACGCGCGCAGACGATCGCGCGCACGTCATCGCGCTCGAACATTGCTTCCAACTCTCGGACCCGGCGCTCGACGGAGCCTGCGAAGTAGACATCGCGCTCAAGGATCGAGTCGAGGTAGAAGGGCCGATATCCCGCACAGCGCAGGACTTCGCATCCGGCCTCGAGGTCTGCCTGCTTGATATTACTTGCGGGCGCGATGACGCCGACCGTGTCCCCCGGACGGAGGGCGGGCGGCTTGACGAGTTGAACACTAGTGGCAGACATGGCGTATGGGCGGCAGTAAAACGAATCGCCTCGTTCAATCTAGATAGAATTCCCCCTGGCACACCAATCGTGCCGGGCCGCGCAAAAAAATGTCGCTGCCCTGGCGGAGAACCGTCTGCGTGCCGCCCGGCGCATGAACTTTGACGGTTGAATCGACGCGTCCCGCGCTCATGGCAGCCACGGCTGAAGCGCACGAGCCGGTGCCAGACGATCTCGTCTCGCCCGCGCCGCGTTCAAAAAAGCGGGATCGCAGATCAAATTTGCTGTCGACCACAACGTACTCGACGTTCACGCCATCCGGGAATTGCGGCAGCCTTTGGATCTCGGCCGCCTGTGCCTGCCAGTTGCGCGTGAATTCAGGGACGATGATCACAAAATGAGGATTGCCCATGGATACAGGAATGCCACGCACTTCCGCGGAACTAACTTTCAAGGTCACCTCGGGCTCGAACGTGGCTTTTCCCATTTCAATTTCGAATTCGTACTCAGAGTCGCGTCGGGCGGTCAGAACGCAGACCTTAGGTCCCGCCCCGGTCAGGATGGAGACGCGCTCTTTCCCTTGCGTGGCGCAGACGTAGGTGGCGACGCAGCGGGTGCCGTTGCCGGAAATCTCTGCCGGCGATCCGTCGGCGTTGATCAAACGGATCTCGAGATCCGACGAAAAGTGCGGAGTCATCCATTCCACGCCGTCGGCGCCCACCCCGTCGTGACGGTCGCAAATGCGGCGGGTGAAGGCGGCGATATCGGAAGGCGCAAGCGCGGCGTCGATCAGCAGGAAATCGTTGCCGCACGCGCTGGCCTTAACGAAAGGGATAGTGCGAACGCCCGCCTTCACTCGCGCTCCACCCGTCCGAGGCAGAAGGCACTCTGGAGAACGGTCGAGGTTTTCAACTGGTGAAGCAATTCTTTTTGTTCGCGGCTGCAACCGTCGACATCGAACTGCATGCGCACGTGCTGGCCGGTGTTGCCGCTGAGCACGTTCTGCATCATACGGTGGTGTGTTTCGAGGATGCGGGTCACTTCGGTGCTGATCTCATCGACGCTGCCCCCGGTGACTTCATAGCTCGTGAGCAGGACTTTGATATTAAGGTTCTCTTCCGCATAACCGAGTAAGAAAAGCGACGCGAGCACGAGCGCCGTGGCAAAAAACGCAGTCAAGTAGAGCCCTCCGCCGGCAGCCATTCCGATGGAGGCCACGACGAAAATGGTCGCGGCGGTGGTCAGTCCGGTGGTCAGCCCGCGCGTATGCAGGATGGAACCGGCGCCGATGAAGCCGATGCCGGGAATGATCTGCGCGGCGATGCGGGTGTAGTCCGACGGCTCCGCCGCCAGGCCGCGAGAGAGAACAGTAAAGAGCGCCGCCCCGAAACAGATAAACATATTGGTGCGCAGGCCGGCAGCGCGGTGCTTCATTTCGCGCTCGAGCCCGATGCAGCCGCCCAGAATCGCCGCCAACAGGAGTCGGGTGATCGAGCTGCTGACGATGCCGCTCGCCATCTCCCGGTGAATCAAATCGACGAAATGTTGCCAATGCATGCGACTTCCGGTTCTTCCAGACGTTTCGGATGGCCGGATTTTATCACTCTGGCGTCACCCTGCTGCGTTAACCCGGCTGATTACCGAGCGCGATAGAGGACGGCTCGGGCTTGTCCAGTAACGTGAACTTCGACCAGCTCCGGCAGCGGTAAATTGTGCACAGCCTGCCAAACCGGATCACCTTCAAACGCGAGAATGTAGTCCGCGTACTTCGGCGGATCGGCGAGTGCGCGCTCCCACAGGCCTTCGGGATCGGTGTGCTGCTTCCAGACGCGGTGGTTGCCTTCGTTGATCGTGTTTCGCAGAGGAATGCCTGCGCGCTCCACGGCTCCAACATGATCGCCGACATACATGAGCAGAGTGGCACCGGGAGGAAGCCTCTCGAGCCACTGGGAGAGCTGCATTTCGAGCTGATTCCGCGTCCTCATGTTGATTTCGGCTTCCTCGAGGCAGACCGGCCCGGCGCGCCAGACGCGGCTGTAGCTGGCCAGCACGAAAACCAACAACACGAGGACAGAAGCGAATCGAAGGCGCCAATTCCAATTGGAGCGAAGGACGAAACTTACAAGAACGGCGAGTGACGCGCACAAGGCCGGCAGCAATTGCAGTCCGTAGCGCACGTTGTAATGGCTAAACGGCCACCACTGCGGGACGAAAATAGGCACGCCGCCGTAGGCGATCGACAACGCGTAGAACGGAATAGGAATGAGCAACAGGGCTAGCGGCCAGGCGGACTTGGTGAACGGACGCAGGGATTCGTTCCGACAGAGGATCAGCGGGGTAAGCACAGCGCCGAGCGCGAGGAGAATCCATGCTCGCTGCAACCACTCATTGGGGGCGACATTGTTCTCCGCTGCTTTCTGGAAATACATTCCGGCCACAATCGGGTTGCCGCTTCCGGGATGTCCGGGATTTCCGGCATTCTGGGTTCTTGCTTCGATCGCCTTCGCGGAATACGGGCCGTTCTCGAATTCGAGCGGGTTGCGATAGACAATCGCGTTGTAAGCAAGCCAGAGAGCGGGAGCGACGGCGGTGATCAGCAGAAACCTAATTACTGCGTTGGGGGCTAAAGCCCCAGTTGAGTGGGGGGCGCTCACGCGGCCCTGAAGGGCCGCTCTTCCACGATTCGCCAGGACCTGCTTCCCAAAAGCCAACAAAACCGCGAGAGTCATCGCGAAGGAGAGAAACCATCCGTCGTAACGCGCCAGGCTTGCTCCGGCCAGGCAGAGGCCGCACCTAGTGAGAGCGGCGGAATTGCCGTGGACCGATTCGCAGAGATAGACCACCGCCCAAATGAAAAAGGCGAGATAGATGGTTTCACCCATCGCCGTTGACTGCATGTACATCAAGTTTGGATTGGCGGCATAGATGAGAGCGGCGATCCAAGCTGCTGCTCGAGCAACGGAATCCGGCGGCTTCGAACCGGAGAGGGCGCATCGCGTGAGCCGGAACATTCCAACCACTCCGAAGACGTAGGCGGCCATTGACGGAATGGACCCGCCCGCACCGCTGCGCCACAGATTCATGGAAATCAGAAAAGGGATCATCAACAGGTGCTGGAGCGGAAGCCACACTGTGCCGAGTTGCAGCAGCCCTGGAGTTTTGGAGTCAAACACCCGGCGGGCGATATTGATGTGCGCCACCGCGTCGCCGTAGAGCAGCACGTCGCCGGCCTTGAGGTAGAACAGGAACGTCAGGATCGAGACGGATGTCGCCAACCATGCCAGCAGAGGAATGTCGGAAGCGCCCGGGGGGGACGGTTTGTTTTTTGGCGGCTTGGGCATCGGATATGCTCGCGAGTCTCAGGTGTCAGTTTCGCACTTCAACGCAAAAGGCAGGTCAGGCATGCGGAAAAAACAACCACAGGGGCTAAAGCCCGCTCTGTACGTACGCTATACGCGGCGCTAAAGCGCCGCTCTTCCACATTTCCTCTTTTCGCATTTCCCCGTTCCGGATTCCCCGTTCCACATTTTCCTTTATTCCACGTTTCCACTTCCGACGCTTCTGTTCCGTCTCTCACGGTGATAACGCTTCTGCGTATCCAGATATGGCGGCCACTACTCCAGGTGCGTCAGTTCGCGGAAGGTCTGGAAGCGGGCGTCGATTTCGTCGCGAGTCAGAGATCGCAGGCGCTCGGGGCCGAAGCGCTCGACCACAAACGATCCCATGACGCTGCCGTAGAACATGGCACGCTTCAAGACTTCGCGGTTCACTTCCGGCTGCGACGCCAGGTAACCCATGAATCCTCCAGCGAAAGAATCGCCAGCACCGGTCGGGTCTTTTACTTCATCAATGGGCAACGCCGGAGCGCGAAATGGGTGACGTCCAAATCCGAAGGCTCCTTCACGAAAAAAGATTGTCGCGCCGTATTCTCCATGTTTGATGACCAGCGCTTGCGGGCCCATGGCCATGACTTTCTGAGCGGCGCGGGGAAGGTTGGTTTCGTGGGCCAGCATCTTGGCTTCCGTGTCGTTGATGAGCAGGATGTCGACTAGCTTCAGGGTCTCGGCCAATTCTTTCGGAGTGCCCTTGATCCAGTAATTCATGGTGTCGCAGCCCACCAGGCGCACGCGGGTCATCTTGCGGCGAACTTCCGCTTGCAGCGTCGGTTGGATGTTGGCCAGGAACAGATATTCGGAGTCCTCGTACTCTTTGGGGATTTGAGGCTTGAACGACTCAAAGACGTTCAGATGAGTAAAGTCCGTTTTCGCCTCGTTCAGATTTTCGGTATAGGTGCCTCCCCAGCGAAAAGTCTTCCCGTTCGCGCGTTCCACTCCGCGGATATCGATTCCGTGCTGTTGGAATACTTTTTCCTGATCGGGGCCGAAGTCGTCTCCGACCACCGCCACGACTCGAACTTTAGTGAAGTAGCTGGCGGCCAGGGAGAAATACGTGGCGGCGCCTGCCAGGACATTCTTTACGCTCCCTGAGGGCGAGGTAACGTCATCGAATGCGACCGAACCTACTACCAGTATGCTCATTCTTTTTCTCGTTTCCGGTGCTGCCCCCGCGAAAAGCTTCCACCACAAAGGACACGAAGGGGCACGAAGGAAAGAGCTTTCATTTGGATTTTGAAACGGGGTGCAGGTATTTTCCGACGATCAGCTTCAGTTTCTTTTTTGTTGCCGGGGGAATCTTTTTGGGGTTGGTAAGGATCGCATGTGCCAGGGCTGAGCCGCACTTGCAGGATCGGTCGCGGGGCATGTCTGCGACCGTTTGACGTACAACTTTTGTCGCATTCTCGGCATTCTTCACCAGAACCGCGATGATCTGATCCACCGTGACCGAGTCGTGATGCGGGTGCCAGCAGTCGTAGTCCGTCACCATCGCGACCGTGACGTAGCAAAGTTCAGCCTCGCGAGCGAGCTTCGCTTCCTGCAGATTCGTCATTCCGATTATGTCCATGCCGAAGCCGCGGTAGACATTCGACTCGGCCTTGGTCGAGAACTGCGGGCCCTCCATGCAGAGATAGGTGCCTCCGCGTTTGCCGACCACGCCAGCCTTCTGACATGCGTGGGCGACGACTGACGCCAGTTCGCCACAGACTGGATCAGCAAAGGCGATGTGCGCCACTAAGCCGTTACCGAAGAAGGTGTCGATTCGATGGCGGGTGCGATCGAAGAATTGGTCGGGGATGACGAAATCAAGCGGCTTGTGCTCTTCCTTCAGCGATCCCACAGCAGAAATGGAAACGATGCGCTCCACTCCGAGTTGCTTGAAGCCGTGGATGTTGGCACGGAAGTTCAGTTCGCTGGGGAGCAGATGGTGGCCGCGCCCGTGACGCGCCAGGAAGGCGACCTTACGGCCTTCGAGGGTGCCGCAGACGTAGGCATCGGACGGGGCGCCGAAGGGTGTTTTCAGGCGTACCTCTTTGACTTTTGTCAGACCGGGCATGGAGTAGAGCCCGCTGCCGCCGATGATTCCGATTTCTGACTGTGGCAATGATCCTCCGGAGGGCTTGGGTAGTTCGGGCAAACTCGTGATTATACAGGACGAGTTTTCGATTATCCCGCAGGTGGTCTAGAGCTCTCGGCCTTGGCACGCTCGCGATGCTCGCGGGGCGGACGAAGGCGTCCGCCCCTACACAGGCTACAATTTTGGTATGCGTGCTGTTATTTCGGGATTGATGCTTCTTGGCCTGCTGGGCCAGCTGCACGCGCAGGAAAAGAATGCCGCCGCGGCGCGAGTCGTCACGGTTCCGGCCACCATTGATCACAACCGGGTTGTGATTCAGGGCGATCTTCGGCTGCCAGATGGCTCCATGCAGACGGTTCGCGTGTGGGTCGATAACGGCGATCCTGACCTGAATTTGTCGCGACGCCTGGCCACTCTGCTGTCGTTACCAGTGAAGTGCGAAGATCAGGAGTGTTCCTCGCCACCTCCCGAGGAGATTGTTATCGGAGGAATGAACGTCCCGCTGAAGGCTGTGAACGAAGCGAAGATTGCGCTAAGACCGGTGAACGAAGCTGCGGTTTTGGCGCCGGGGATGAATGCGGAAATCAATCTGCCGTCCAGCATTCTGCGGCAGTACGACGTGTTGATCGATTTTGTCGAGCGCAAATTTTCGATTGGAGCGCCGGGGACCATTCATTTCCACGGCGCAGCCGGCAAGGCGTTGGTAAGCGCGGGGAATGGGTTGGTCCATGTGCCGAGTCAGATCGAAGGCAAGAAGTACAATCTCGCGCTCGATGTTGGATCTTCCATCAGCTTTCTTTCGGAGGAACTCTTCGACAAGCTGGCGGCCGCTCATGGCGATTGGCCGCGCATGACCGGGGCGGTGGGCTCGGCGAACATGTGGGGAACTCCCGAAGAAACGAAATGGAAGGTGATAAGCCTGGATCGTGTGCAATTCGGGCCGCTGTTCCTGACGAACGTGCCGATGGTGGCATTGCCGAAACCGGTCTTGGAGTTCTTCGAAAAGCGCGCGGCGATACCGACGGTTGGCGTGGTGGGATCGAATATGCTGCTGAACTATCGCGTGGGGCTTGATTACGCGCACTCCACGGTCTATTTCGATCTGGGGCGCACCTACAGATTTCCCGACTTTGATGTTGTTGGCCTGATTCTGCGGCCAGAGGGCGATGGACGGTTCACCATCCTAGGCGTGGCGGATATTGATGGCAAACCCTCAGTCGACGTTGTCGAAAGCGGCGATCATCTGGAGGCTGTCAATGACCTGTCCGTGCGCGGCGCTACGATGGGCCAAGTGTGGTCCATCCTGGGCGCGACAACCGGGAAGGAGAAGAAGCTGACGATCGAGCGTGCAGGAAAAGAGTTCACTGTAACGGCGAAAGTCCAGCACTTCCTGGGAGAGTCGCCAGAAGACAAGGACGGCAAGAGGAAGAAGTGAGTTCTGCCTTGCTTCTGAGTTGTGCCTCGCTTAAGACCCAACAACGGCGGCGCTTCCCTCTCGACTGCGCTCGGGGCGGATAGCCGAGGCGGCTGTCTCTACGTGAGTCTTTACTTCGCCGGTACGACGGCGGTGAATACTTCTTTTTCCAGCGTTGCGGAGGTGCCGTCGTCGAGGCTCTCCGTGATAAAAACCGTGTCGCCCTTTTCTTCGATCACGATAGCGCCGTCTTCCGTGGACCAGCTGTGACGGCCTTCAAGCGGTGGTGGGGCGGCGTCGCTGCTGTCTTCCGCCTTCTGCTCTGACTCTTTCGAGTCGTTTGCCTCAGATGCTTTCTTGTAGCGAACGTTCAAGGAATGGGCATAAATTCCTGCAAACTGGGCGGCTGTGATAGGGCTCGACCAGCGGGAAACGTAGAGTAGAGCGAGGGGACCGGAGGGATTCGCCTTCGATTTCGCCGCGTAGTAATATCCGCCACGCCACTCGGAATACATCTTCTTGGATATTTTCTTCCCTGCATATTGCTCGACGAGCACCGCGACATCGAATTCGCCCATCGCACCAATATCAAACTTCTGGTAATCCTTAAAGTCGTGCTTGAAGTCGGGCACTCGCATGGGCTCGATCTTTTCGCCTGCGAGGTAGGTCTCCGGTTGCATGATCTGGCGCGTGGTGTGCGGGGGATTCGCTAGAATCCCGGCGAAGGCCGTGTTCTTCCCTCCTTTTTGCAGGACCTTGATCACGAAATCCATGCCGTAGCTATAGGGAAACGTCATCGACTCCTTGAGGAAAATCGGGGCGTCGTTGAAGACTTTGGTGCTCGGAGTCCCGGTCAGACTCTCTTCTTCCATAGCTCCGACCAACTCCGGCGAAGTCGTGATCGAGTGTCCCGTGGGCGCGATGGCGTACTGGAACATTATGGCTTGGGCCTGGCCTTCGAGAACGGCTTCGCGGGCGTTATCCATTTCGTCATTTTCAATGTCGGCGGGGGTTGGGTCTTTCTTGATCTCGGCCAAATCCTTCTCGCCACGCTTCATCCACTTCTGGAGGTTTACGTCCTGATCCTGCAGGGCGTGGGTGAGTTCATGGGCCATGACGGGTTCCTGCTCTTCCATCGGCACCCAGTCGAGCAGGTTCACGGTTTTCGTCTTGGGATCGTAGTAGCCGGCGACCTCTTCGCGGAGCAAGGCGACGAGGAAGGTCTCAAGATTGAAGTCGCGGGGCAGCAGGCCGAACTTCTTCAGCACGAGTTCGGAGCGGCGCAGGCGCTGAGTATCCTCGTCGTTCAAGTGCTTCGTGAGATACGAGACAACCTCATCACGGCTGGTCAGCTTGCGCTTCACCTCGCGCTTGATGGGCAAGCCCGTCTCTTTGCTGTCGAAGGCAAGAATCTCGTCCACCGTGTGAAAGAGTTCCTCGGCTTGGCGGGGAGTAATCTTGACTTCGCCCTTGGGCTCCTCGGGTGGTGGAATCGGCTTCGTCGGCGGCTGCTGTTGCGCAGGAGATTGAGCCGGCTGGTCGGCAGGCGGATTGTCCTGGGCGGTTACCACTTGCGGATACGCGAGCAATGCCAGCACAACCAGCAAAAGCCGCCGTCGAATCCCTGAGCGCCCCACTTCAGTTCTATTCATTGAGATTGAGTGTAAACGTTTCCCTATACTTGTTTCATGAGCACGAGTGGCCCCGTCAACCTGTGGACTTCGAGCGAGCATGTCACCGACTATCTGGTGCGCGCGGACCAGATTTCTCACCGGAACGAGGGTGAGGCTGCGCTGACAGAGTTCATTCCGGCAAGCACGCGGAGAATCCTTGACCTGGGCACCGGCGACGGGCGCCTGTTGGCGCTGGTTCGATGTCAGCATCCCGACAGGGAAGCTGTCGTCGTCGATTTCTCCCCAGCCATGCTGGAGGCGGTGCGCAAACGGTTCGGCGAAGACTCCCGCATTACTGTAGTGGATCACAATATGGATTCTCCTCTGCCAGCACTTGGGAAGTTTGATGCCGTGATCTCGAGCTTTGCCATTCATCATCTGGTGCATGAGCGGAAACACGCTCTCTATGCCGAGATTTACGGGCTGCTCAACGCTGGGGGTGTGTTTTGTAATCTGGAGCACGTGGCTTCGCCTACCCAGCGACTGCACGAAGAATTTCTGAGCCGCATTGGGTTTACGGTGGAGACGGAAGATCCTTCGAATAAACTGCTGGATGTGGAGACGCAGCTTGGCTGGCTCCGCGATCTTGGCTTTGCCGACGTCGACTGCCAATGGAAGTGGCGGGAACTGGCGCTGCTGACCGGGAGACGGGCCTAAGGCTGCTTTCTCCGGCAGACAAATTCGTCGGTCTCGCGCCAGCTGCCGTCCGCCAGCTTTTCTTCATTCAGGATGTGAAATTCGTCCGGGCTCTTCTTCGTGATCGTCTGTCGGAGTTCGCAATCGATTCCTAACATGGTGAGCGGGCCGGAGAAGACGATGGTCTCGCTTTCCCATCCGTTCGACTGTAAGACGCCAAACAGGCCTTCGGTGAAGGTCATCATCCAGCGATTGCTGAACGGGTCGAAGGTCAGATACGGGCGAGCCTTGGCGCCGTGGCCGCTGACCGTGTAACGGGTACCGTTATCGGCGAGTTCGTAGGTGTAATAGTACGTGTCTGTGTACGCCGGAGTGGTGGGGGTGGCGCGGACGTGGTTTTCGAACGCCCAATCGCCGATCATCCATTTGAATTCGCCAATCCTCTCCTGGCGGATGGCCGGGAATCTCGCGATGACCGGGAGGTTGAAGGCGAGTACGTTGCGCTTCGGGTCGAAGGCCATGAGGCCGCGGCTGACTAGTTGTTCGAAGATGAGCATGGTCACCTTTTGTCCGGGGTATTGAATGGTTCTTGCTCAGAGGGCTCGCTTCGCTTCGCCAGACAGCCGAGGCGGCTGTCGCTACGTGAGCCTCTAAGACGATACGGCATTGCAGACCCACTCCCCTGCTTCGCGCGTGCCCAGCGAGCCGCCGATATCTTGCGTCGTCTTTTTCTGGCGTACTGCTTCCAGCACTGCGGCTTCGATCTTATCCGCTTCCTTCGTGAATTCCAGGTGCCGCAGCATCATGGCCGCGGTCAGAATTGCGCCGAAGGGATTCGCCTCGTTCTTTCCCGCAATCGGTGGGGCAGAGCCGTGCACCGGTTCAAACATCGACGTCTTGCCGGGATGAATGTTGCCGCTGGCGGCCATGCCGAGGCCTCCCTGGAGTCCGGCGGCGAGGTCGGTGATAATGTCGCCGAACATGTTATTGGTGACGATCACGTCGAATTGTCGTGGATCGCGGACCATCTGCATGCAGAGGGCGTCCACGTACATGTGCTGCGCGGTGATTGTAGGATATTCGGCGCTGACTTCTTTGAATACGCGCTGCCAAAGCCCTCCGGCGTGCGTCATGGCGTTGGACTTGTCGGACATTAGAACTTTGCTGCGCGGGGAACCGTCGAGTTTCGTGTGTGTCTGGCAATATTCAAAGGCGTAGCGAAGGATGCGCTCGACGCCCTTGCGGGTGTTGATGTCCTCCTGCGTAGCAATCTCGTCGGCAGTTCCCTGCTTGAAGACGCCCCCGGCATCGGTGTATACGCCTTCGGTATTTTCGCGGAGGACGACGAAATCCACGTCTTTCGGCTCAACGCCCTTCAGCGGACATAACGCGGCATCGAGCAGGCGGACTGGCCTCACGTTGGCGTAGAGGTCCATCTTGAAGCGCATGCCGAGCAGAATTTCTTTGGCGTGAATATTTGTTTTCACTCTAGGGTCGCCGAATGCACCGACGAGGATGGCGTCGAAATCGCGGTCGAGGATGGCGAATCCGTCGGGCGGCACTGTGGTCTGGTCGCGCAGGTAACGGTCGGCGCCCCAGTCGAACTCGTTCAACTCCAGTCTGGCACGTGTGGCCTTTATGGCGTTAACTGCCTGCGGAATCACCTCTTTACCAATGCCATCCCCGGGTATGACGGCGATGCGCTTCCGGGCTGCGTTCTTCGAGTCCACGGCAGGAACGTTAACACAATCGATATAATCGAATACAGGTATGGGGCTTACGGCTTTGCAGACGGATGCTCAGGGATTGGGCGCGGAAGCGGTTGCCGAGTATCGTGGTGCGACGACTGCATCGCGCTTCAGCGATCGGGATACGGAATTCGCGAAGCTGCGCGAGAAATGCGGGATCTATGACCTCGGGTATCGCGCCAAGATTTCTCTCACCGGCGGCGACCGCATGCGCTGGCTGAATGGGATGGTCACGAACAATATCCGCGACCTCGCCGTCGGGCAAGGTGTGTATGCCTTCCTGCTCAATCCCCAGGGACACATCTTGGGCGACCTTTATGCCTACAACCGAGGTGAGTCGATCGTGGTCGACACGGACAGCAGCCAGGTTGAAAAGATGCTCGCGACCTTTGACCACTACATCATCATGGATGACGTCGAGGTTAAGAACCTCAGCGATTCGGTTACGACGCTGGGCGTTGCCGGGCCGAAGTCGCGCGAAGTCCTGGCCGCTGCGGGGATTGCCATCCCTGACACGAACCCTCTGGAGATCTTCGAAGCGAAGTGCATATGCGACTGCGAATGTACACAGTGCACGGCCGTGCGCGGCGAGGATGCTGCGTTCGAGACTTACGAGTTGTGGCTGGCCCCGGGAGAGGTCCGAAAGACGTGGGACGCTCTGGTGGCGCACGGCGCCACGCCCGTCGGTTCCGAAGCGCTCGAAATCCATCGCATTGTCTCAGGCATTCCGATGTACGGAGTCGATATCCGCGAGCGCGATTTGCCGCAGGAGACCGAGCAGGCTCGCGCCTTGAATTTCAATAAAGGGTGCTACGTCGGGCAGGAGATCGTGGAACGCATTCGCTCACGTGGCGCTGTCCATCGGAAGTTTACCGGATTCCTTGCCGATCCGGACCGTCCGATCGCGACAGGCACGAAGGTCGTCGCCGGAGAAAAGGAAGTGGGAGAGGTGACGAGCGTCGCGTCCGTGCGCGTTCCGAGCGGGAAAAAGACGGTTGCGCTGGGATACGTTCGCCGCGAACTCGGTACTCCCGGGCGCGAGGTAACGATCGGTGGCATGACTGCCAGCATTGTTCCGTTACCCTTTCCTGAGGCCCTGCTGTCGCGGGACCAGGGTGCGCCGGTTGCGCGTCCGGCATAATAGATACTGATCAATTTGTGACGAGGAAGAAGCTATGGCTGACAAGAAGAATGATTCCAGTTTCACAGTAACCGATCGACGGCTGTTCACTTCAGACGGCGAGTTGCGGTCCGATGTGGCGGAGGAAGTGGAAACGCCGATGCCAGCGCCGACGACCGCCAAGACCGAGACTGCGGCGAAGCCTCCGACGATGACAGATGGCGCGGTAACAGAGCGCGAGATGCCTACACCGCCGACCAAAGCCGAGCAGGACGCCCAAGCTGCGGCCTATCGCCAGTCCTCCAAGGACCTCGACAACGAGGTCGAACTGAGCGGGCACTCGGCGAAAGAGTTTGAAATTACCTTCGAGCGATTCATGGCCCAGCTTTACATGACCGCGATGCTGCAACTCGGGTTGATGCGCCAGCAGGGCGAGCAACCGCGAGTTGACATCATCGGCGCGCGGCTGACGATCGACACACTCAGCCTGATCTCGGAGAAGACGAAAGGCAATCTCACCGCGGCCGAAGAGAATTTCCTGCAGAACAGTTTGTACGAATTGCGTATGGCCTATGTGGAGGTAACGAACGCTCTCGCGCGTCCGCCGCAGCCCGGACCCGCGACGGGAACGACCGGAAGATGAAAGCGACTTTGACCGTGTTGGGCAGCGGGACGTCGATGGGCGTCCCCACGCTGGGTTGCGACTGCGCCGTTTGCCATTCGAATGACCCGCACGACCGGCGGACTCGTCCTTCCATCATGTTGGAGTACGGCAACAGGGTCGTGCTCATCGACACCACCCCGGATTTTTACATGCAGGCGGTGCGCGAGAACATCGCTCATATCGATGCGGTTTTATATACCCACACGCATGCGGACCATATTTTGGGCATCGACGACCTGCGGCCACTCAGCTACCACCACAAGCCGAACAAACTCCCTCTGTACGCGCGGCCGGATGCCGCCGCCTTTCTGCGCAGGATGTTCTCCTACATTTTCGACGCCGACTATAAATTCGGCGGGCTGGCGCAGCTTGAACTGCACCCGATTGACGGCCCAGTCGATGTTTTCGGAGTACGCTTCGAGCCGGTCATTCTGATCCACGGCGAAACGCAGATTTACGGGTATCGATTCGGCTCGGGGGCGTATCTCACCGATCACAGCGAGATTCCCGAGTCATCGATGGATCAGTTGCAAGGGCTGGACGTCCTCTTCTTGGACGCGCTCCGGCACAAACCTCATCCAACGCATTCCACAGTGAAGAATTCACTGGCGATTGTGGACCGTCTCAGGCCGAAGCGGGCTTTCTTCACACACATCTGCCACGATCTGGGGCATGAAGCGACGAATGCCAACCTGCCCAGGCACGTGCGGTTGGCCTATGACGGGATGAAGCTGGAGTTTGAGATCTAAGGGCGGGCGTCAGACCTCAGCCGTCAGACGTCAGAAAGATCTGCTTTGCTGAAGTCCGACGTCTGAAGCCCGACGCCGGTCTTGTTTTTTATGCGCGTCTTTCACAAACTCGAGGACGTCCCTGCCGATTTCGGGCCTGCGTTCGCCACCGTGGGCAACTTCGATGGCGTGCATCGAGCCCACGCGCATGTACTAGCAGAAATCGTCTCGCGCGCGAAGGCTAACGGCGCCCAGGCGGTGGCGGTCACCTTTGAGCCGCATCCTACGAGAATTCTGAAACCGGAAGCCGGGCTCAAGCTGCTCACGCCCACCGCTGAGAAGTTACGATGGCTGGAAGGCACGGGAATTGACGCGGTGCTGCTGCTTCCCTTCGGCCGCGATCTGTCGCTGATGACGCCCCGCCAGTTCGCCGAGCGCATCCTCAAGAAAAGGCTGCATGCGCGCGAGGTGCACGAAGGATTCAACTTTCGCTTCGGGCACAAGGCCGCGGGCGACGTGAACATGCTGGCGGAATTCGGGCGCGAGATGGGATTTGAGGTGAAGGTCTATCCCGAGATGAAGTTGCGGGGAGAGACCGTGTCGAGCAGTCAGATTCGCAGGTTGATCAGCGAAGGACGTGTGAGCCGGGCGCGCCATCTGCTGGCGCGGCCGTTTTGCATCCTGGGCAATCCCGGACGAGGGCGCGGTTACGGGTCAAAATACACCGTGCCCACCATCAACATGGCGCGCTATGAGGAACTGTTCCCGAAAGATGGTGTTTACATCACATGGACTCGCGTCGGAAGCGAGCGGTTTGATTCGGTGACGAATGTAGGAAATCGTCCTACATTCGGCGCGGAACTATTCGCCATTGAAACGCATCTGCTGAATTTTCATCCGCTCGAACTGACGCCGGATACCGAAGTTGAGATCTGCTTTCTGGAGCGACTGCGGGATGAGATCAAGTTTCCGTCTGTCGAGGCTCTGCGCGAGCAGATTGCGCGGGATGTGAAGAAGGCTCGGCGATATTTCCATCTGCTGCGGCTCGCATAGGACCCTTCACCACAGAGGACACAGAAAAGCACCGAGGACTAATCGACGTTTCCTCGTGAACCACTGTGCCCTCTGTGGTGAAAGTCTTTTCGAAACTGCCTAATGAGGCAAGTATCCCAATTCCATCGGCAGCTTGCCATCGACGCGGATCACACTCACGCTGTTGTCGATCGAGCGGACCTCGATCAGCCCGAGCGCGCCCGGTTCCGCCTGCACGGCCTTGATCACGTCGGCATCGGTATCGACAAAGATGATCGAATCCTTGTGCGCAATCACGAATGCGGTCCATTCCCCCGCTGACATCCTGTTCAGGCGCTCGAGCGCTTCCCTCTCGCCGGCCGAGTCCTTGTGAAGAACGAGGATGACATTCTTGCCGTCGGACCATTTCTTCACTTCGCCGCGGATGATTTTTGTCAGCTGCGTCGATGTTACGTTGCCAACAGCATTGTCCTTATTCACGATCACAGCCGTGTGATGCGCAAAGCAGGGTGTGAGGCTCGCGCACAAAAACGTGAGCGCATAAAGAGCGGAGCGGATTTTCATGACTCGGACCTCGAGATTGTTTTCGGGGGTATAGAGAGCCTAGCGAATCACCCTCGGGAGTGTTGTCACGAAAATGTCACCCGGGCGCACGGAAGTAATCACGCGTAACCCAATTGTTGAATTTTTGATAGTTGAATGAAGGCAAAGCCGGTCCGTTAGCCGGCTGCGGCCTGGGATTTCATTCAACGATCAAAAATCAACAATTAACAATGATTCCGGTACAATCGCCGCGCGACCGAACCCTAATGGCGATTGGCCCGATTCAATTGATTCGTCAGGCGACCCCTCCGCAGCGGAGGACTCTGCTCGCCGCAGCGATGGGTTGGGCGCTCGATGCTTTCGACGCGATGCTGTACTCACTCGTGCTGGCCATGCTGATGCGCGATCTGGGGATGAGCAAGACCACCGCGGGATCTCTCGGGACCCTCACCTTGCTGGCATCGGGGATCGGCGGCGTGTTCTTTGGATTTCTGGCGGATCGCATCGGGCGTAAGCATGCTCTGATGGCAAGCATCCTGACGTATTCGCTTTGTTCGTTCGCGTCGGGATTGGCAAAGAGCATCGCCATGTTGGCAGTGGCGCGATTCGTGCTCGGGCTGGGCATGGGCGGCGAGTGGAATACAGGCGCTACGCTTGTGGCCGAGACATGGCCTACCGAACTTCGTGCCAAGGCGATTTCGATTGTGCAGAGTTCGTGGGCGCTGGGATTTGCCGCCGCCGCGCTGGTGGCGGGGCCGGTTTCGCGGTATTACGGATGGCGGGCGGTGTTTTTCGTGGGGATCTTGCCGGCGCTGATCACATTGTGGATTCAGAGGAGCGTGCCGGAGTCCGAGATGTGGCAGGAGCATGCCACTGGAGCTAAAGCCCGGCTGTCTACTCCGCCTGAACGCGGCCCTGAAGGGCCGCTCTTCCACGGAACAGCCGGCGCTTCTGCCACATCACGAATGCATTTGACTTCCGCCACATCACGAATCCCTGTGCCCCCTCCTGAGGTGTCTCAAAAGACAGCCCTCATGCAGGGGAGCAGTTTCGTCACTATCTTCCGGCGTCCTTACGTTAAACACACGATCGCCTTGCTTCTCTTCAACTTCTTCGCGATGTTCGCCTGGTGGGGCTTATTCACTTGGCTGCCGCCTTACTTGTCGCTACCGGTTGAGCAGGGTGGGCGCGGATTTGGCGTGATGGGGATGACCACGCTGATGGTCGTTCTCAACCTGTGCGGGATGTTTCCCGGGTACGCCAGCTTCGGATGGGTCGCCGATCACGTCGGTCGTCGGAATGCGTTTCTCGTCTACTCGCTGATCGCGGCCTTTCTGATTCCGCTCTATGCCGCGGCGCGATCGCAAGGCGTGCTGCTGGTCGTGGGCACGCTGGTCGCGTTCTTCGGCACGGGAATCTTCTCCGGGTCCGGCATCATGGGCAGCGAGATATTCCCTACCGCCGTGCGCGCCCGGGCGCTCGGCTTCACCTACAACGGTGCGCGGACGATGAGTTCGCTGGCTCCGCTGGTAATTGGGCGCGTTGGCCAAGCAAAAGGATTGAGCTGGGCTTTCTATATATGTGCGGCAGGATATCTACTCGCGGCGCTGATGACGACGCAGCTGCCGGAAACGCGGGGGAAGAGGCTGGAGTAACAACAGGCCCTACTTTTGCCTGATCATCTGAATTTACAGCCTTTCGACTAGCTGACTGGTATAAGCTGCCCGTCTTCCGTACAACGAACCGCATCGACGACTTCTATCCCTAAGCATTCGAACGAAGCACCCATACCGAAGGCTGGCGCGATTGTTACCGCGAACAACGGAGCAGTGCCTTCGCTTCGCTCACGCCGCTCGATGGAAAGCGACATCATCGCATTCTGGTGGTTGAAGCCCTGCATTTGAAACTCCGCGGCAACATCGGTGAATTTCAACGTCGTGAGTGTGTGATCGCGCAAAACCAGGTATCCCTTGGCATCAACTTCCTTTGTCAACCTCCACAAATGAATTTTAAGAGTCAGACTGGGAAATTCGTACATACCCTTTTCTGGCTGAACGTTGCCCCGAAGAAGATGGAGTTCGAGGACCTCGGCATCGTGAAAGGATGGCCAATAGCCGAATATGTTAACCAACTTTTCACAGCCCGCGATTGAAGCCTCAACGCTCGCCATTTGATTTGATCCTAACTCTATTCAATCGGGTCGACGACAACTGCATCCCTCTCCGCCGCTTCCCTTCCCGGCAACTGCACAATCACAATCGCCGACAGCACAAGCACAATCCCCAGCGTCTGGATCGGTCGCACGACCTCGCCCAGCAACACGGCGGCAAGCAGGATCGAAAACACTGGCTCGAGGCAGCTGGCGATGATGGCACGCGTCGGCTCGAGATGCTGCAGGCCGAGGAAGTAGAGAGAGAACGAACCCAGGACCGAGATCATCGAGAAGACGAACAGGAACGCCCACTGCGCAGGCGTGTAATGAGCGGCTACAACCTTCCACGGCGGATTGACTATCAGCCAGAAGACGGCGGCTGAGGTCAGCGTCCAGACGAGGACGCGCCAGCGGTCGTGCCGGGCGAGGATGCTATGTCCGCCGACGTTGTAGAAGGCGAATGAGAACGATGCCAGCACCGCGGCGATCAGGCCATAAGAATCCAAGCGGAGTGGAGCAGCCGACTTTCCGCCGATCATCCCAATCGCGAGAAATATTCCTGCAACCGCGACCAGCACCGCAGCGACTTTCTGCAGCGAGACCTTCTGCTGCCCGCGAGCCACCACGTAGAGCAGCACCCAAACCGGCGCGGTGTATTGCAGGACGATCGCGATCGCGACGCTGGTCTTCTGAATCGCGACGAAATAGAAGTAATTCGACGCGGCCACACCTAGCATGCCCAAAATTAGACATTGAATAAGATCGGAGGTGGGCAGCTTGAGGCGCTGCCATCCGCGGCGCCCGACTAGCAGCGGCAGCAAGACCAGGAGCGCAAACGACGTCCGAGTCTGCGAAAGGATCAGCGGGTCGATAGGATGCGACGCTTCGCCGGGCAGAGGAAGCTTGCCGGTGAATACCGCACGCCCGAGCGAAGCTGACACTCCCCACAAGAACGTTGCCGCCGCAATGAACAAATATCCGCGCAGGGGATGCGCGCGTGAATTGCGATTTTGGCTGTTCAGCTCAGTTCACCGAGTCCGATGATGCGGGGGAGTCGAGAATCTGGTCAAGCAGGCCTGGATCGAATCCGATGATCACCTCTTCATCGATGAGCATCGTGGGAGTTTCATTGCTGCCGTAGGTTTCGGTCATGGCGCGGCGCGCTTCCGAATCCTTGCTGATGTCGCGCTCTTCAAAGGCGATTTCGCGAGCTTCCAGGTACACCCGAATCAGTTCGCAGGAGAAGCAGCCGGGTTGGGTGAAGAGAAGGATTTGTGGCATGGGCTGTCAAAATGCCCCCTAAGATTGCACAAACCACGATCTTAGGATGGGGCACCCTCGAGATATTCGATCACGCTCGTGATCTTCGCGGTCTTTTCCAGCATGGCCGATACGGAACAGTATTTTTCTTTCGACAGGCGAACCGCGTCCTCCATCGCCTTGCTCGACACTTTACCACCGACGCGATACGTCAGCTTGATTTGTGTGTACACGGCAGGATATCCCTCGGCACGATCACCCTCCGCGCTGACTTCGAGACTGGTGAATGGCTCACGCTTCTTGCGAAGAATTCCCACGACATCTGACGCGGTGCAACCGCAGAGCGCAATCAGCACTAGCTCCATGGGCGTGTTCGCAGTCTTCTCCTTGGCCGTATCCATGACGATGGCATGGCGCGAAGTCGCCTCGCCGACGTAACGTTCGTTGTCCGTCCAGATTGTTTTAGCTGAAATCACTCTTTATCTCCGGTTATCGGTGCTTGGTTCGGGGTGGATCAACACGCGGAACAACTGTGGCGCGTCCTGCTTGAAACGAATCTCCAGTTCCGTCTGGATGTCGTGTACGCGCGAGAGAGACAGCAGGCTGTCCGACAGCGTGCAATGGCAGGAAAGGTAGAGGCGGCCGCGGACGCGTTTGAAGACGAAGTCGTGCACGTCCAGGATTTCTGGAAACTGCGCGGCTACCGCTTTCAGCCGATGTTCGAGTTCGGCATTGCCAACCAGTTCTTCCGGACGCTCAATCGTCGCAGGCTCGCTCTCGATATGGGTGAGAATTTCCGAGATCTCGGGAACATCCTGCCGCATCTCGGCTTCCAGTTCGGTGACCTGATCGTGCGCGTCCTTGAGGGTCATCCGCTCATCGAGTTCGATGTGCTGCTCAACGTGAAGCTGTCCGGCAAGATCCTGCACGCTGATGTCGTGAACATTCAAGTTGCGGCGGGTAGCCACGGCACGGATGCGATCGAAGATGTTTTCTGTGCGCTGCGCTCGCGGCAGTGGCTGCACGGTCACGTCGGCGTCTGGCAGGACGCGGCGAACCGATTCTGTTACCGCGCTGACAAGCTGACCCGATCGCTGGAAGGTGACGTTCCGGGCAAGCCCCACGGCAAGGTCCGCGAAATACCGATTCCCGGCACGCCGGATGCGGACCCGGTCGACCTCGAGCACGCCATCGACACGCGATACTGCGTCGTAAATCTGAGAGCGCACACCCGCAGGCGCTGCATCGAGCAGAGCATCGATGGTGCGCCGCGCTAATCGCCAGCTCACCGAGATGACAACGCCAGCGACGAACAAAGCTGCGATCGGATCGGAATCGGCCAGCCAGCTGATGTGATAGGTCCGTCCCACCAGAACGAGCATCAGCCCTAGTACCACGACGCCCGCAGACCAGATGTCGGTGGAGAAATGAAGCGCATCGGCCTCCAGCGCCTGGCTGTCGTACTTGTTGGCAATGCGGCCCAGGGCGCGCGAGCGCCACCAGTCGACGATCATGGAGAACACCATGACAGCGAAAGCTGCGATTGAAGGCTCGATCTCAATGTGGCGAAAGAAGATCCGCAAGGCCGCTTCGTAAATGATCCAAGCGCAGGTCAGAAGCAGCAGCCCGGTTTCGACGAACGCGGAGAAGTTCTCGACCTTGCCGTGACCGTACTGATGTTCGGCATCGGCAGGCTTGTCGGAGACGCGTACGGAAAAAAATGTCAGGATCGACGCGATCAGATCAAGCCCGGAATGCGCGGCTTCAGAGAGAATACCCAGACTTCCGGTGGTCACGCCCACCACCAGCTTAAGCCCCGTGATCACCAGAGCTGCCAGGACGGAGTTCCCTGCGACCGCGCGCTTCTCCGCGCGCATCAAGTCGGATGGAGACAACGCCGGCGTGCCTGACATTCTGGAATTATCGCCGCTAAAGGCAGAAACGGCAAAACGAGCCATTCAGTCATTGGGCGATTGAGTGATTGCGTGATTGGGTGATTTGCCGCGATTGAGCGATTGAAAATCGCCTTCTATCGAATTGTGTTGGATCTAGAACAGGCGTTCAATGACTTAATCACTGAATGACTCAATGGCTCAATCACCCAATCGCCTAATGACTCAATCCCTACTGGTTGTGCTACGATTTCCTGCTGGTATTTTCACCTTTCTGGTGGACCAATCCTGGAGGATCACTGTTATGCGTATGAGTTGGCTGGTGTGTGTTTTACTGGGCACGCTGGCTTGGGGACAAGCAGCCCAGGGCGCGCTGCCGGCCCAATCCCCGAACCAGCCGGCGCCCACTGATACCTCAGCATCCGTACCTGCTGATGCTCCCGTCCTCACCATCACGGGCGTATGCGCCGAGAAGCCCGCGGCCGCAAGCGCCTCCGCCGACTGCAAGACCATCATCACCAAAGCTGAGTTCGAGAAGCTGGCCAACGCGCTTGCGCCGAATGCCTCGCCGCAGCAGAAGAAACAGCTCGCCAGTGTTCTTCCCCGCCTGATGGCCATGGCGAACCAGGCCAAAGAGCGCGGCATGGACCAGACCGAGCAGTACTCACAGACCCTCGAGTACGTGAAGATGCAGGTGCTCAGCAACCAATTGCAGCGCAAGCTCCAGGACGAAGCGGCGGACATCTCAGACGCTGACATCGAGAAATACTACAAAGACAATCCTGACGCATTCGAGCAATTCAACCTGGACCGCATCTTCGTGCCGCGCACCAAGCAAGTGGAGACGGAAGCCACGGAAGACGACGACAAGGATCAGAAGCTGACCGCCGAGCAAAAGAAATCCAAGGAAGACGCTGAGAAGACCACCGCGCAGAAGAATGAAGAAGCCATGACCAAGCTGGCAGATTCGCTGCGCGCCCGCGCCGCCGCCGGAGAAGACATTGCAAAGCTGCAAAAAGAGGCATTCGACGCCGGGGGGATGAAGATCGAAGCTCCCACGGTAAATCTGCCGAGCGTTCGGCGAAACGGTCTGCCTCAGCCGCACACTGGCGTCTTCGACCTGAAACAGGGTGAGGTTTCCCAGGTCATCAGCGACGCCGGCGGGCATTACATCTACAAGATGAATGGCAAATCCACCATGGCGCTCGATCAGGCAAAGAACGAGATTCGTGGAAAAATCCAAAACGACCGCATGCGCGAGAAAATGGATAAGCTGAACGGTTCTTTCAGCTCCGTTTCGAACGAAGCGTACTTTGGGCCAGGCGGCACCGGTCCGATGCCGCCGCCCCGCATGCCGCGTCCACGGCTGGGTACGCCTGCGGCGGGACAGCCGCAGAATGCGCCGGCAGCGCAACCTTCGGCCGGACAGACTCCTGCACCTAAGAAAGACTGATGGCCAAACCAGTTGTGGTGGTGACCGGCATTTCGGGCAACCTGGGCTCCAGATTGTTGCCGCTGCTCCGCAGTTTTTCGGTGATTGGGGTGGACGTCGCACCACCCCAAACTGATTCCGAACTGCAATTCGAGAGCCTGGATCTCGGAGCGGAGTCCTCCACGCGAACGTTCTACGAACTGCTACGCGATGCTCGTCCGTTCGCCGTCATCCATCTGGCCTTCGTGATTGATCCCGTGCGCACCGGGGTCCTCGACGTGGAGCGCATGTGGCAGATCAATGTCGCTGGCACGGCGCGCGTAATGGAAGCTGTCACCGAAGTGAATCGAACGGCCGACGAGGGGATCAAGCAGTTCATCTTCCCCAGTAGCGTCTCGGCATATGGGTCAGACCTGCCTGCGCCTGCGACTGAGGAATCTGCATTCGGTGCGCACACGCTGCCCTACGCCATCCACAAGAAAGAATCCGACGAAGTCGTGCAGCAACGTTGCACCGCATTGCGCGGATGCAGCGTGTACATTTTGCGCCCACATATTTTTGCCGGGGCCAGCGTTGAGAACTATCTGATGGGTGCGTTTCGGGGAACGCCGAATGGCAAGGGAGCTCGCGCCGAGCAGATGCGCGCCGCCGGCAAACGTCTGCCTTGCATGTTGCCGCGAGGCCAGCAGTATCTCGACAACAAGATCCAGTTCATCCACGTCGACGATATGGCGCGCTTGATCCGGCACATCCTGCAGCGCGAACCGGAGACGCAGCGGCTGACGGTGCTTAACGTCGCCGGCCGCGGGGAGCCTCTCACTTTTGCGAAATGCATTGAAATCGCCCATGCAAAGCTCGTGCGTGTGCCCGGAAAATGGGCGATGCGTCAGGTACTGGCGTTCTTGTGGAAACAGCAGATTTCCGCGATTCCCCCCGAAGCGCTGCCCTATATGACCGGTGAATACATCATGAACACCGATCGGCTGCGCCGGTTTCTCGGGCCTGAGTACGAGCACGTCATCCGCTATACGGTTACGGACGCGTTTGCCGATAGCTTCAAACCTGCGACTCCAACCTAAAAGTGGTTTCAATCAGCGCAATTGACGATTGCCAGGACACACGGACCGCGCCGTCTAAACGCCAAGCAGGCCTGGACTTGTGAGTCCAGGCCTGCTTGGGATGGGCGGTTTGCTCGGCTCTACTGCCTGCCGATGTACCTGCCGTTGACGTTGATGTTGTCGAGCACAGCCATTCCCGTAGCGATAGGTTGATCCATCACCAAGGCAATCGTCTTTACAGCCGTACCTGGCGCTACCGCTGGCGACAGTTGTCGAGAGTTTGCGGGATCGAAGCTCACACGCTTCCAGCCGGATACTGTCAGCGCCTGAATCGTTCCACTGGCACAGTTCGCTTTATGGACGATCTCGTCGGCGGTCACGATAACGAATTGAGGAGCGCTGGCACTGCACTCGCTATCGCTGCGCAGGTCGAAGCTCAACTGTGAGAGCTGTGACCCGGCAGCGCCTTTGAGTGCGGCACCAGCGATCGCCGTTTTCGGGGCCGATGGGTTCCGTCTAATGACCAAGCCCTGACTTGTTGGATCCTTCTTACTTTGGACCGGAACCCCATAGCCGTCTAACCACATCGCATCTGCCGTACTCTTCGCTCCCGGATCCAAGCTGAAAGGGAGAGCCGCGGCATCATCATGCTCGCCTCCATCATCTCCGCCGGACGCAACCACCAGCACGACGTAAACTCGCCTGGTCGTGCCATTGGCCGTGATCTTTATCACGCACGAGTACGTGCCCGCGGTGAGTCCGGTCGGATACGCCGAGACCGTGATCTGGCCCGGAGTTGTCGCCGCCGAGGGATTGATGGAGACCCAGGAACCGCCGTAGACATCCGCGTTGAAGGCCATCGCTGAGCCCGAACCGCTCGTGACCTTGATCGACTTCGGCGCTGGAGCTGCAGAGCCTTCGGCGTAGAACACCAGTCGGTTCGTCGAGAGCACGAGCTTGCCCCCTCCGCCTGAAACAGGTGGACTATTCACCGTCAGTGATGCGCTGTTGCTGGTTACACTTCCTGCAGAATTGCTGACGACCACGGAGAAAGTGGACCCGCTGTCTGCCGTGGTTGTGGCTGGTGTAGTGTAGGAGTTCGCGTTCGCTCCGCTGATGTTGGTGCCGCTCTTCCTCCACTGGTAGCTGAGGGGCGCAGTACCCGTGGCGAGCACACTGAACGTCGCCGTTTGCCCCGCCGTTACCGTTTGGTTGCCCGGCTGCGTGGTTATCGACGGCGCAACCGCTGCTGCCTGGTTGACCATCAGAGTGGCGTTGTTGCTACTCACGCTTCCCGCAGAATTGCTGATGACCACCGAGAAACTGGAGCCGCTATCTGTCGTGGTTGTAGCCGGCGTGGAGTACGAACTGGAGGTCGCACCTGTGATGTTCGTACCGTTCTTCCTCCATTGATAGCCCATCGGAGCCGTGCCGGTCGCACTCACGCTAAACATTGCCGTCTGTCCCGCAGTTACCGTCTGGTTCGCAGGCTGAGTCGTGATTGAGGGCGCGACCGCTGCGGCATTGACCGTTAGGGTTGCATTGTTGCTGGTCGTACTTCCCGCGGAGTTCGTGACCACCACCGAGAAGGTGGAGCCGCTGTCTGCCGTGGTTGTGGCTGGCGTGGTGTAGGAACTGGAGGTCGCGCCAGTGATGTACAAACCATTCTTCCTCCACTGATAGCTCAGAGGAGCGGTACCGCTCGCGCTTACGCTGAACGTTGCCATCTGTCCCGCCGTTACCGTCTGGTTTGCGGGATGAGACGTGATCGATGGCGCAACTGCTGGTGCATTTACGGTCAGGGTCGCATTGTTGCTGGTCGCACTTCCGGCGGAGTTGGTGACCACCACCGAGAAAGTGGAGCCGCTGTCTGCCGTGGTGGTGGCTGGCGTGGTGTAAGAACTGGAGGTTGCGCCGGTGATGTTCGCGCCATTCTTTCTCCACTGATAGCTCAGAGGAGCCGTACCGGTCGCGCTCACGTTAAACGCCGCTGTCTGCCCGGCTATCACAGTCTGGTTGCCAGGCTGAGTCGTGATCGATGGCGCAACTGCGGCTGGGTTCACAGTAATCGTGAGCACAGTGGTACCGGTGGATCCTCCGTATCCACCCGAGATCGAAGCGCCGTACATGGTTACCGTGGTTGTGGTGGTAACGGTTGGCGCTGTCCAGTTGAATGTCCAACTAAGAGGGGTGGAGGAGAGCGCTGCAATCTGGGTAATCTCACCATTCATCACAAGTGTGGTCGATCCCGCGGAGAACGTTCCAGCTGACGCTCCGACGTCTAATCCACTATTTGGGCCGCCGTTATTGTTTAAGGTGTAAGTATTGGTGGAACCGGAAGCCACGGTCGTCGGACCACTGATAATGACTGTCGGCAGGTTTGTGCCGCTGCTATGACACATCGTGCAAGTCGACCCACTCTTGCCGGAAACTCCTGAAATGCCGTTCGGGTAGGCACGGGCTGAGGTTGAGAAACAAATCACGGCCAGTACGACTAGAGCCGCAACACAGAGATGGTTGGATAACTTTCTTTGCATCGTTCTTCTCCTGATTGGACTGGGGCGGGGGATTCCTCAGCTCTCTGCTGCTGGCTCAACGGATTGCCTCAAGCTGACACGAAGCACGCTCCCAACTGCACTTGAAAATTGTTTGCTGAACATCCGGCCAGAAAGGCAAAGATAAGAAGCGGCTGACATTCGGCCAGAAAAGCGACGCTAGGAAGTGGCGGGAAACTGCTTTTAGGCAGAGTGCCTGAAGCAATGAGCGGACGCCAAGTATCGTAGGGAGGTATTGAGACCTGTTCTTTAGGTTGGCGCGCGGACCGTCTTTGGTAACCGCTCCGGAATCTCAGGCGAGTTGCTATTCGTTACTATGTCCGCGTTGCGGTGCCGGAGATCTCTGCCTCTGTAAGCTCGAAGGCTCCGATTTCGCGAATGTGACGACGGATCTCGCGGTAACGACTATGGCTTCTGAGCAGCCGAGAGGAAAAGCGGCACAGCTCGCAAATATTCCCAGCCGGGACGAGAGAAATATTTCTCGCCGAAGTGGAAATAAATCCGCGGTTATGCAGTTTATGCTATGGAGGTGCCGGATGAACGCGTGTCTGCCGCGACGTTTGAAGAACTGGCTCTGCCGCTATTCGAGCAACTCTATAACTTTGCGCATTGGCTGGCCCAAGACGCGTCGGAGGCCGAAGACCTTGTGCAGGAAACCTACGCCAAGGCGCTGCGCGCATTTTCCGCATTTCAGCTGGGCACGAACTTTCGAGCGTGGATGTTTCGCATCCTCCGGAATACATTCCTCACCTCGAGGACCGGGCTGAAATCAACCTCGGTAAGCGACGACGAGGTTGAAACCATTGCTTCCACATCCCCGAATCCCGAGACCGTACTTCTCGAACGGGCCGACCGCGAGATGGTTCGCCAGGCACTCACGGAGCTACAGGTAACTTTTCGCGAGACCTTATTGCTGTGTGAAGTTGAGGAGATGTCGTACGAAGAGATCGCTCAAGTGTTAGCCATTCCCGTTGGTACTGTCATGTCTCGCCTGTATCGCGCTCGCAAAGCGCTCCGTGCATTGATGGTTGAAAAGTTCAAGGGGGCTGCGCATGGCGTGTGAGTCATGGAACGCGAAGCTATACGCCTACGTTGATGGTGAACTCTCCTCATCGGACGCGGCCTCGCTGGCGCAGCATTTGAGGCAGTGCACAGACTGTGCTGCGGAAGTATTGGAGCGAGTCCAGATGAAGCGGGCGGTCGCCGTGGTGGGGAAGCGTTATCAACCGAGCGCTCAGCTGCGCGAGAAAGTACGGCGGAGTCTGGTCAAGAGTGGGCAACGTCAGGGGTCGTGGGCTTGGAAGATCGTGGCTTTGCCTGCGACTCTCGTCCTGGTTCTGTCGTTGGCGGTCAGCTTGTACGTCGATCACGAAAAGACACTGCGACAACGGGTTTACAGCGAACTGACAGATCTCCACGTGGCCACGCTGGCGAGCGCGAGTCCCGTTGACGTAATCTCCACCGACCGGCACACCGTAAAACCGTGGTTCCAAGGAAAGATTCCATTCAGCTTCAACCTGCCGGAGTTGCAAGGCACCGATTTCACCCTCGTAGGGGGAAGAGTTACTTACCTTGCTCAATCCCCGGGCGCGCATCTGATCTATCGTCTTCGCCAGCACGAGATCTCCGTCTTCATCTTTCAGGACCGCGGGGACGAGACGGCAGCGTTAGCTTCGGCACCGGTTTCGACGTTGTCGTTTACCGTCGAAGGCTGGAAAAAGAATGGGCTGCGATATTTCGTGGTCGGCGATGTGGGGGCCCAGGATATCGAGAGCTTGAGCAAGCTTCTGCGCGACGCGGGCTAAAGCCGTTTAAGAAATTGTGTACTCCTTAAGTTGTCATCCTGAGCGGCGTTCTTTGCCGCGAAGGACCTACGAACTTCCTTGCTGCGCCGGTGCTGCGAGCGAGTTGCATAGGTCCTTCGCCGCAAAAGACGCGGCTCAGGATCACAATGTCAAAAATAAGAGAGCTAGCCTTGCGCGCACAATCTTAAGCCGCTTTCTTGCCGCGGTACAATCCCGCGATTCCGAACGAGTACGGCGTCCAGGTGGCTTCGGCAAAGCCGGCGCTCTTCATGCGGGTCAACATTTCCGCTGGTGGCGGGAAGCGCTCGACCGACGCAGGAAGATACGCGTACGGCCCCTGCACTCCGGAAATCATCGTGCCGACCCGAGGCAGCACCTGTTTGAAATAAATCCGGTAGAGAGCACCTATCACTCCGCTGGGCTCGCCAAAATCGAGAATTCCGCACTCTCCGCCGGGGCGAAGAATTCGCGTGATTTCTCGCAAGCCCCCATCGTAATCCGCAAGATTGCGGAAACCGAATGCCGAGGTAACCAGGTCGAAATGTGATTCAGGGAACGGGAGATTGAGAGCGTCGGCTTCAATCCACTCTGGCGCCGGCGCGCGATCGGCTGACTTGAGCACGGCCCGTTGCAGCATGGCTTGAGAAAAATCCGCACCGACAATCTGCGCCGATGACTTCCCTGCCTGCCGCTGTAGCGCGAACGCCATATCACCGGTTCCGCAGCAAAGGTCCAGGATGCGGGCATCGGGGCGCATCAGAATGTGTCGAAACGTTCGGGCAGTGCGCCGCCACCAAACGCCATCCACATTGAACGACAGGACGTGATTCAGCAGGTCGTAGCGGGCCGCGATCGAGGTAAACATCTCGCGCACCGCGCGGGCCGCGGCTTTCCGGTCGCTCGCCCCTTCTGGCGCTGCGCCGACAACTGGAGATTTGGGCTCGGGCACGATTCTCGGGATGGCGTTACCGCTTCTTCTTCGACTTTGCGCTCTTGATTTGCTTTACGATGCGCTCGATCTGCAAAACGTGATTCGTGTCGTGTCCCGCGAACATGCGCGCCAGGTGCGCAATCGACTCCTTGCCGCGCTCCAGATGCATGCCGAAGTTGTCCCAAGTTTCCGGAGCAATCTCCTTGAGCATGGCCAGATTGTTTTCGCGTAGCACGCGGAAGACTTCCAGCGAACGCCTGGTATCGCGGTTGCGATAGTTAAATACGGATGCCCACGCGTCCTGATCAAAGGGTTGAATCGTGATACCGTTCTCTCCGATGACGGAGCGCATGCGCCAACTCGCCACAACCTCTGCATCAGCCAGGTGCGCAATAATCTCGGCGATCGACCACTTCGCCGGCTCAGGCCGCCACTTCAACTGCGCTGGAGTCAGGCCGACGATGGATTTCTTGAGCTTCGCAGCGGTTGTCCGCTGGACCTTGATTGCGTCCTGACCTTTTACATACCCAAGGATTCTTCCAATGTACTGCTCGGCAGTTTCCTGCATCACTCCCCCTAACTTTTGCTCCAAACCTACCCGCCGCGTGACAGGCGACGCAATTCTTCGACGGAATCCACCACCGCGCGTTCGGGCACGTCGCTGGCAACTTCGATCTTGCCGATTTCTCGTGGCAAGATGAAATGTACGACACCGTTCTGCGTCTTTTTATCACTCTGCAGACGCGCCAGAATCTTCTTCGCGCTGACATTCACTTCCGGTAGGCGTCCCAGGCTCAAGACGGCATCGGCAATCCGGCCGGCGGTCACGCTGTCGGTGCGCCCCACAGTGAGTGCGATATTGGTGGCGGCAATCATGCCCCAGGCCACGGCTTCACCGTGTAAGAGAGAACGATAATTCGTCTCGGCTTCAAGCGCATGACCGATCGTGTGGCCCAGGTTCAGCACGCGCCGTAAACCACCTTCGTGTTCGTCAGCGGATACCACCTCCGCCTTCAACTTCACCGCCTGCGCGATCAGCCACTCCAGTTCTACTGGATCGCGCTTCAGAATCTTGGCGCGATTCTGCTCGAATCGCAGGAACAATTCGACGTTGCCGATGATGCCGCACTTCAGCGCTTCGTAGAGTCCCGCCCGAAATTCCCGGTCGGGCAGCGTCTTCAGTACGTTTGGATCAATCAGGACAACTCTTGGATGATAAAAAGTTCCGACCAGATTCTTGCCGGCAACAAGGTTCACCCCTGTTTTCCCGCCGACGGATGCATCCACCTGGGCGAGCACGGTGGTAGGAACCTGCACGAACTCAACGCCGCGCATATATAACGAGGCCAGCAATCCGGCGACATCACCCACGACGCCCCCACCTAGCGCGACGATCACTGCCTTGCGGTCGGCTCCCATCCGCACCAGCTTTTCCGCCATCGCTTCCACGGTTGCCAGCCGCTTCGAGGGTTCGCCGTCAGGCATCAGAATCACCTCGGGCGCGAATCCCGCCGCCTTCAGTGCAGCCATAAACTTTGCTCCCCAGCGCTTCCGCACCGGGGCGACAGTCACCACGAAAATGCGACTGGTCTGCGGTAACAGATCGCCCAGGATGGATCCTGCGCGAGTGAGCAGGCCATTCTCGATCCACGCCTGATAGGGCCGTGGCAGGACGTGTATGGTCGCTTGCGCCATTGCGTTCCCATAATAGCGTAAGCGTTCCTGTCCCTGCCCTAGACCTTCGGTGGTAGTATTGCCCCTCTATGAAGGGTCTGCCAGCCCAGACTGACTTTATCGTCGTGGGCGCCGGTATCGCCGCACTGCGTGCCGCCATCGAGTTGGCGGAGTCAGGGCAGGTCTTGCTCATCGCAAAGAAGGAATTTCCAACTATCAAAGCCCACGACGCCAAAAGTGACGCTGAGTGGTTGGGCGATGAAGATGATGTGATCCTGCACCTACAGGACACTCTCGAAGCAGGCGCCGGTCTGTGCAATCCCGCTGCGGTCAAGATCCTGATCGACGAAGGTGCTGAGCGGATTGACGAATTGCTGGCGTGGGGCAAGCATCACACCACAAAGCTGTCCTTTGAACTTGAAAACCCGCACACGCGCAGCCGGCGACTGCATGCCCATGGCGAATCTACTGGCAAGCAGATTTTGCGGACTCTCTCGCAGAAAGTGGAATCGTTGAAACATGTGTCGCAGGCCGCGTTTGCCTTCATAACGGAGTTGCGCACTGAAGGCAGCCGGATCAGCGGAGTTTCCCTTATCGACGAAAAAGGGATGCCTCAAGAGATCGCCGGTTCCGCGGTTCTACTCGCCACTGGCGGATTTGGACAAATCTTCTCCAACACGACAAACCCCGACACCGCTACTGCGGACGGGATCGCGCTCGCGTTCCGCGCCGGAGTTGAGGTGGGAGACATGGAGTTCGTTCAGTTCCATCCCACCGCTCTTCACATGAAGAAAGTCCCAGGCTTCCCTCTGCCCGAGGGACTGCGCTCCGAGGGCGCTTTCCTGCGCAACTTTGAACTCGACCGTTTTATGGGAAAGTACCACCCGCTGGGCGAACGGGCTCCCCTCGACCTGATCGCGCGCGCCATCGTTCATGAGATGGAAGTGAGCCGTGCGAAAGATCCCTTCGTATATCTCGACGTGACTCACTTCAACGCTGCCAAAATTCAGAAACACTTCCCGCGCGTTTATGCCAGCTGCATGGCCTATAACCTCGACATCACGGAAGACCTCATTCCGGTGCGCCCGGCAGCGCATTGCACTCTCGGCGGAGTGCGCACCGACCTCGACGGGAGGACGAATGTCGCAGGGCTGTACGCGGCTGGTGAGGTGGCGATGACAGGTGTACATGGGGCCAACCGACTGCCCAGTAATACGCTGCTCGAAGCCCTTGTTTACGGGGCACGTGCTGGAAAAGCAATGCGCAACCTCGAGAAGGTCTCAGCGCACGCGACCCCCAATCCGAAAGCCGCATATTCTAACGGTCCCGTGGACGCTGGCGTTGAGGAGTTAGTCCGACAGATTCAGAATCTGATGTGGAGTGAAGTTGGTATTGTGCGGACGCGCCTGGGAATGCAGAAGGCCGTCCAAGCGCTGGAAGAGATGGCTCCGAAGCTGGCGCATCCAAAGACGCTACGCGGGCATGAAGCCGCTAACCTTCATCTTGCCGCGCTGCTTGTAGCGCGGTCCGCACTGGCTCGGGAAGAGAGCCGCGGCGCCCACTACCGCATGGATTATCCCGATCACGATGACAAGAAATTCTTGAAGCATTCGGTGGTTCGCGGTGACAAAGTGGTTTTCGTCGCTTAGCCCGACGTGCTCACTTGCCCGCGTTGTTGGCAGCCTTTGCAGGATATGCCAGCGAAAGCCCAATCGATATCAGCAGCACTAGCGCCACCGTTCCCAACGTGACTCCAATCGGGATTTCGAAGTAGTCGCCCAGAAGCATTTTTACGCCAACCAGGATCAGGATGACCGCGAGACCATAATGCAGGAAGCGGAAGACCTTGATGAGTCCCGAGACTGCGAAGTACATAGACCGCAGTCCCAGGATCGCGAACACATTGGACGTGTAAACGATGAACGCCTTCAACGTGATGGCGAGGACGGCCGGAATGGAATCGACGGCAAACAACACGTCGGTCGTTTCGATGACCAGAAGCACAACCAAAAGCGGAGTGGCATAGAGCCGCCCATTGTCCTGTGGATTACGAACAAAGAATCGGCCGCCCCGATAGTCCGTGGTCACAGGAATCAACCGGCGCAGAGCCTTCACTATCGGATTGGACGACGGGTTTACCTGGTGCCCGCCAGATAGAAATACGCGAATGCCGCTATAGATCAGCAACGCGCCGAAAACGAAGAGCAACCAATGGAAGCGCTGGATGAGCTCCACTCCGGCGCCGATGAAGATTCCCCGCAAGATGAGCGCGCCAAGAACTCCCCAAAACAAAACGCGGTGCTGCAGTTCGTCGGGAACGGCAAAATAGTTGAAGATCACCAGGAAGACAAACAGATTGTCGACACTCAGCGACAACTCGACCACGTATCCGGCGACGAACTCCAGGCCGGCCTGACGCCCTTGCCAGAAGTAGAGAATGGCCGCGAAGGCGGCGGCCATCGCAACATACATCAGGCTCCAGCCCAATGCCGCGCGAAACTTCACTACATGGCCGGGCCGGTGAAACACGCGCAGGTCGATTATCAGCATGACCAGCGCGAAAACGTTGAAGAGAATCCAGAAGTAAAGCAAAAGGCTCCCCGGCGGCGGTTGGAATTGGAAGTTTTAGATTTCAGATTTCAGATTTTAGATTTTAGATTGTAGATTGTAGATTGTAGACTTCAGATTGTTAATTGCCGCGCGTAGGCCTTTCAATCTCAAATCTACAATCTGAAATCTGAAATCACTTCTGCCTTCCCCTCTTGCCGCTCTGCCAGTCGTCCCACAGACCGAAGGATTTGAACATCTCCACGCTGTTGGTGTCGTGCATTGTTTGCTCGATCTGATCGTGAGTGAGCCGCGGGCCGACTTTCTCGTACAGGTTCGCCAACTCGAAGCTTAGCGCGGCACCTTCGGCCACATGCTTCTTCAATTGCGGGAAGTCCACTTTGTCGTAGGTGTCGGAGACCGCGTGATAGTTCTCGAGGTAGTTGGCCTCCTGTTGGTCGGCAACGAAGGTCGGCACTCCCTCGAGCATGAAGTCGAAGTGATCTGTGCCCCATTCCATATCGAGCTTCAGATTCTTCACTTCGAATTGCGCGAGGGGTGAAATCAACTCCTTCGCCATGCCGTACACGTCCTTTCGGCCGCCGAGCGAGAAGCCGGTCGTCTTCCCCGTCCCGGAATCGTAGATCACTACACCCGCGGCCCGGTCGAGTTCAGCTCGATGGGCGAAGGCATAGACGCGGGAACCGATCAGGCCTTCTTCCTCGCCCGAGAAAAGAATGAAACGAATGGTGCGCCGCGGCGTCAACCCCGACGCTTTAATGGCTCGCAAAGCATCGATGACCAGAGCGGCGTTGCACCCGTTGTCGAGTGCACCCGTACCGAGTTCCCAGGAATCCAGATGGGCGCCGAGGATCACGAACTCCTCCGGCTTCTCACTGCCGCGAATCTCCGCGATCACGTTGGAGGTCTTGACGGGCCCGCCAATCTGGTTCGGAATAGAAAGATCCGCCCACACGAGGTTTCGGGCAGCGAGGAGGCGCACCATGCGCTCGCCGTCTTCGCGGGCAACAATCACCATTGGCAAGCGATCGATTTCCCCGGCGCCTGCATTCGTGTGGCGATAAAGAATGTCGTGGTCGCGAGTCGCGATGAACGCAATTGCCTTCGCCTTGGCCTTGACTGCGCGATCGATGATTGGCGGCGCGTTCGTGTACTCGGCGAAAAGATCGTCCCAGGTTTTGAGTACGACGGTGTGCACCAGAAGAATCTTCCCCGTCACGTCTCCGGCCTTCTGGAAGGCTGCTTCTGTTCCTTCGCCGATATCTACGACGGGAACATGCTTGACTGGAGCGAGCGCTGGCGCCCACGCCACCGAGACCGCACGCACCCGAAAAGAGGAAAGAACCGTCCCGCCTCCCACCCCTGTGGCGGTGACCTGATGCGCTGTAGTGGCGCTCATTTCGGTCGCACCTTCAGACCATGAGTTTGGAATCTCGAAACCCTCGCTATGTACGCTATCGGCCCCCGCCGCGGCAAAGGCCTGCATGCCCCACTGCACGGCGTGCTGCATGGCTGGAGTGCCCGGGACTCGACCTCCAATCTCGTCGGTCAGGCGCCGAAGATTCTCCTGGATCGGCGAGGGCTGGAGAGCAGCCTGAATGATTCTGTTGACGTCGTTGTTGTCTGCGGGAGGATTTGCGGCGAAAGCAGCTAGATGAATAATGCAAACAAAGAACAGGGTCTTCATAGTTCGCATATTGTTGTGCATTAGAAATGAAATTCTGAAAAAGAGCAAAAAGGCGGAAACCACGAAGGACACGAAGGACACGAAGGAAGAACATGAAAGATTTTCCTTCGTGAACCTTAGTGTCCTTCGTGGTTGATGGGGTTACTTCGGGGGAAGCGGATTCATCTTGTCGAGGATGCGCAGCGTTTCGAGCACGACTCCGCCGACAATCTGCAGGCTGCGCGGGCTGAGCTTGTCGATTGTATCTTCCGTCGTGTGCCAATAAGCGACGTTGTAGCCGTAGGTGAAGTCAATTAGGTCCACGGATGGAACACCTCGCTTCACAAACGGAATGTGGTCATCGGAGACTTCCAATTCGCGGCCGAAAAAATGTGATTGGTATCCCAGACGCTTGGCCGCCTCATAAACAACTTCCTTTAGCCATGCAGTGGAATTTGTTTCGCGTTCGACATTCAGGTCTGCGTCGCCAATCATGTCGGTCAGGATGAACGCTTTCACTTTCTTCAGCGTTCCGTCGGCCTGCCATTTCTCGGCAAGATGTGTAATGCCGTAAAGGCTATCGGCACTGAACGGCATCTCATTGGGCTGACCGCCGGAACCGTCTGGCTTCATCGCTTCTTCCGCGTCATCCCAAACCAGCCAGACGCTGTAACCGTCGCCCTGCTTTCCCCGCAGATGGTTGGCTACCTCCAGCAATAGCCCGCTCGATGACGCACCATCATTTGCACCCACGAATGAGGTATTGCGCAAGGGATAGTTCGTATCGTAATGACTGGCAATGATGATGATGCCGTCTTTTGTTCCAGGATATTTCGCGATGATGTTGTGAACCGGAAACTTGCCCTCGGGCGTATCGGCGGTAAAGATGTCGTCCTCGACCTGATCGCCTTTCAGATGCGAGGAAATGTACTCTTCGACTTTCTTGTGATTGGCACTGCCCAGCGGCCGCGGACCGAACTTCACAATCTCTTTCACGTACTGCATCGCGCGGTCGCCATCGACGGAGGGCAGCGGACCATCATCCGGAGGAAAATTTAAAGGCTGGATCGGGGGCGCGCTCGCAGATACGGTTGTATTCTGGGCTGCGCTGGAGTCCTTATCCCGATCGCAGGCGATCAGCGCCAACGCGGCCGCCAGCAGTATCCACGAGAGACGCTTCGCTCCCCTCATCAAGCCTTCTTTTCTCGTCTCGCGGAGCGCTGCTTGGGATGTACGAGCCACGCCACGCCAATGCTGAACGCGTATAACGCGATCATGGGCGCAGCAAAGATGCACATATTCAGGATGTCGGTTGTCGGGGTAACGATGGCGGCAATGATGAAAATAACGAGGATGGAGTAGCGGAAATTCTTCCACATGAATCCCGCGCTGACGATGCCCATCAACGACAGGAAAAAGACAAGGATGGGCATTTCAAAAATCAAGCCCATGCCTAGAATGATGCTAAGAAACAGCGACGTGTATTCCCCGATCGTGATCATCGGCTGAAATTGTTTGCCGAAATTGATCAGGAAGGTTAGCGCTGCGGGATAGACGATCTTGTATCCGAAGTATCCGCCACAGGCGAATAAGCTGATGGTCGACACCATGAACGGCACGACGTAACGCTTCTCGTTCCTGTACAGGCCGGGCGAGATGAACATCCACACCTGATACAGCACAAACGGAGATGTCAGGAACAAACCGGCCAGCGCGGCGATCTTCAAGTAAAGGTTGAAGGGCTCGGTGGGGTTCAAATAAACCAGCTTCTCGGCCATGCCATTTGCTCGCAGAGCATCGATGATGGGGCGCTGCATGATGTCGTATATGCGCTCCACCTTCCACCAGCAAATACCAAAGCCAACTGCCACTGCAATGATGCTGTAGACGATGCGCTTGCGCAGTTCCTCGAGGTGATCGAGGAAGCCCATGGTGGGCATGGACTCTTTTTCGTCTTCCTGGGGAGGTATCTCGGTCGCGACGTCAGGCATGCGATTCCTGCGACGTATCGGATGTCACTTCTTCTGAGGCGGGGACAGCTTCGGTAGCCACCGGCGGTGTCGCCCCATTTCCGGATGTCGAGGCATGTTCTTCGACCGAGGAAGCAAGTGTTGCAGCTTCCGGCGCGGCAGGCTCGGCGGGCACTGAGGTCTCGACCTTAGTCTCCTCGACGGGCGGAGAGTTCAGCGTGCGGCTGGTCGTACCCTGCACCGACGGCGTAGGCGGCAAGATCGTCTGCTTGGTTTCCACCTCGAGATGAGCGATTTCCTGCTCAATCTGCGCCTTGAACTCGTTGGAAGCCCGCTTGAATTCGTTCAGATATTTGCCGACCTGGCGGGCGATCTCCGGCAACTTCTTCGGCCCGAATATGACCAGGGCCAGGAAGAACAGGAAGATCGTCTCGGAGAAGCTCATGCCGTTCATCATACTGTGCCTGAGGAAGAGGGGGCAATTGCCGCCTCAAAAAGACTTGACGTCGTGGTGATAAGGGGTCAGGGGTCAGGGGTCAGGGGTCAGAATAAAGACAACTGGGCATCGCTCTGGATCTCAAGCTTTAAGTCTTCATCTCAGGCCAAAATGGATTGACTATCGATCGCCGGATTTATGCGTTTTAACTGATCACTGACCACTAGCCACTGACCACTTGCTTTACCATGTTGCCGCCATGCAATTCTGGTTTGCGCGCGCCAGCGAAGTGTCGATCCGCGAGCAGTTGGTCACGCAGGTCATCCTCGGCATTCTGAGCGACGATCTTTCTCCCGGACAACGTCTGCCGAGTACCCGCGAACTGGCTCGGCGATTCCACCTGCATCCCAACACGATCAGCGCCGGGTACCGGCAGCTCGAACGCGACAAGTGGGTGGAATTTCGCCACGGCAGCGGCGTTTACGTTCGGTCCAGTAAACCCGAGGCAGCCACTACACCCTCGCTCGCCATTGACCAGATGATCGCGCGTCTGTTTCGATCGGCGCGTAAGCTCGGTGTCACTCTTCCGCAGGTTCGATTCCGGTTGCGGCAGTGGCTGGAGTTGCAGCCTCCTGATCATTTCCTTTTGATTGAGCCCGACGAGCAACTGCGTCGAATCCTGGCAGCCGAGATCGCGCGGTCCGTCACCTTCCCAGTCGAGTCTTGCGGCCTGGAGGATTGCCCGAGAACGCCTGAAGGCGGGATGCCGGTTCTCCTGCCGAATCGCGAAGCAAAGGTTCGCGAACTGATGTCACCGGGTACGGAACTGCTCATCCTGCAGATTCGCTCCGTTCCAGCCTCACTTGCCGGATATCTTCCGGCCCCCTCGGGTGCGCTGGTCGGCGTGGCCTCGCGCTGGCAGGAATTCTTGAAAGTGGCTCGCGCCCTACTGACGGCTGCCGGATTCCATCCCGACAGCCTCGTCTTCCGTGACGCCCGCGAGCCTCATTGGCAACGCGGACTGAAGGAAACAGCGGCTGTGGTCTGTGATGTCTTGACAGCCGCGGAACTCCCCGCTGGCGTCCGCGCCATTCCCTTTTCCCTGCTCTCTGAAACTTCGATTGCAGAATTGCGCCGCTTCGAAGATTTTGTTCGACAGCCGCTCGAGAATTCTGATTCCCGATCGTGACTAGCCCATCCAATACAGCGGAACTTCTCGCAAGGAGGAGTCTTGAAAGAACTGCTCTCTGATGTCGCAACTCGTGCCTCACGTTATTTAGCTGGAATCAACGAACGTCCGGTTGCGCCGTCAGCCCAAGCCCTAGCCAGGCTGCAACAACTCGGCGGGCCGCTGCCCGACGCTTCTGCCGATCCCGCTGAACTTCTCGCTCTATTGGATGAGATCGGTTCGCCGGCTACCGTGGCAACCACCGGCGGACGCTACTTCGGATTTGTAGTTGGCGGGACTCTTCCGGCTTCGCTGGCAGCAAACTGGCTTGCCGGCGCCTGGGACCAGAATGCGGCTATGCAGGTCATGTCTCCCGTAGCCGCAAAGCTTGAGGAGATCGTGGAGGCCTGGGTCGTGGATTTGCTCAGCTTGCCGCAGGGAACCGGAGCCGGATTCGTCACTTGCACTACTATGGCAAATTTTTCAGGGCTGGCTGCGGCACGCTCGGCGCTTCTCCACCGCGCAGGCTGGAATGTAGAAGACAACGGACTGTTTGGGGCGCAGCCGCTTCGAGTTGTGGTCGGGCAAGAAGTGCACGTGTCGCTGCTGCGTGCGCTGGCGATGCTGGGCCTCGGGCGCTCGCGAGTGATCACGGTCCCGGCTGACGGTCAGGGACGCATGCGCGCCGACGCTTTGCCGTCGCTCGACGAACATACGATGGTTTGCGTTCAAGCTGGCAACGTGAACACCGGAGCGTTTGATCCCGCGCGAGAAATCTGCTCCCGGGCTCGCGAAGCTGGCGCCTGGGTCCATGTCGACGGAGCTTTCGGCTTGTGGGGCGCGGTCTCGCCGCTTTATGCGCCATTGGTGGATGGCTTCGAAAATGCTGACTCCTGGGCCGTCGATTGTCACAAGTGGCTCAATGTCCCCTACGATTCGGGCATGGTCCTGGTGCGCGATCCCGACAATCTACGCCGCGCGCTGCCTACCGGAAACGCCGCTTATCTGGCGCAGAGTTCGCAACGCGAGCCGTGGCAGTTCACGCCGGACGCCTCACGCCGCGCGCGTGGAGTCGAACTATGGGCGGCGTTGCGCTCGTTGGGCCGAACTGGCCTGCGAGAGATGATCGAACGCAATTGCCGGCAGGCGCGCTTGTTTGCCGAACGGCTGAGCGGCGCAGGCATAAGCGTGCTCAACGATGTAGTTCTCAATCAAGTTCTCGTGTCATTCGGCAGCCCGGAAGAGACTCGGCGCGTCATTGCAGAAATTCAGGCTGACGGAACCTGCTGGTGCGGCGGCACTGTCTGGCAGAACCAGACCGCCATGCGGATTTCCGTCTCCAGTTGGGCCACCACCGACGAAGATGTCGAGCGCAGCGCCGATGCCATGATCAGGATTGCGCAGTCCGTCAAGCCATGCTGAGAAATCCTTCATGTGACACTTGAAAGACCGACCCATGAGTCCCTCCGCCCATGGAAAAGATTTTCTAAGCTGCTCTTAGTAACTCATTCGGAGGTGCAGCTTGAAAAAATACTTCTTACTTTGGTCACTCCTACTTCTGTCATTGCCCGCGGTTGCGCTTACCGGGGAACACGTGCAGTACATTGGCGGTACAGCCCCCGGCATAAAGAATGGGGAAATGGGAAAATTGGATACAACGTCGGACTCTTCTCTGATCTTTGAGTGTCAGGGGACCAAACTGTCAGTTCCGTACGCGAACATCGACTCGTTTCAGCACACAAAAGAAATCGCCCGTCACCTGGGAGTGCTGCCGGTTATCGTGGTCGCGCTGCTCAAGCCGCGCCAGCAGCGCCATTTCTTTCGAATCTCCTACCGCGACCCGAACAGTCCGCATCCGCTGATGCATGTCATCGTGTTGGAGGTTCCGAAACGGATGTCATGCACACTTGAAGCTGTACTGGACGCGCGCGCGCCGCAGCGCGGCCGGTCATGCAACTACTGGGGCTGTTGGCGGTGATCCCGGTTGACCCGAAATGTACGCCACTCGAAAAACTGTCAAGCGCAATCTTTCAGCCATCCGCCCCACCTAAATAGTCGGCCAAAACCCTCAACCCGAGAGCCCGAAAGGCCTGCCGGAGCATCATAAAAACAAGGGCGTTACCGACGGTAACCATCCCGGTCCAGCGCCGTCCAAGTAATGATATACTGCCTGTATTCAGTGCAGTAGCTGGGGTGGAAGCAAGCCCTCAACGAAGGAAATCTCAAGATGGCACGTAGTTCTCGCCGGTCGCTCTTCCTGGTAGTTTTTTTCCTCCTTGCCTGCGGATTTCTGGGCATTCTGTTCGCCCAGCGCTCCGGCCAACAGTCGTCGATTACCGGCGACTCCGACGTCAAGGACAGCCTTAAGCAATTCACCGATGTTTACGCTCTGGTCGAGGAAAATTACGCCGAGCCGGTGAATGCCGATAAGGCCATTTACAACGGCGCGATCCCCGGGATGCTGCATGCGCTCGACCCGCACTCGAATTTCTTCGATCCCAAGTCCTACGCGCTGATGCGCGAGGACCAGCGCGGCAAGTACTACGGCGTCGGCATGACCGTCGGCCCGCGTAACAACAAAGTCATCGTCATTTATCCCTTCACGGGAACTCCGGCGTACAAGGCCGGCATTCACCCGGGTGACGTGATCATCGCGGTTGACGGCAAGTCCACCGAGAACATGAGCACCGGGGATGTTGCTGACCTGCTGAAGGGACCCAAAGGCACCACCGTTCACATCAGCATCGCGCGTGAAGGCGTCGAGAAACCGATGGAGTTCACCCTGGTGCGCGACGAGATTCCGCGCTACAGCGTCGACGTGCACTTCCTCATCAAGCCGGGCGTCGGCTACATGCACGTGAATGGCTTCAATGAGACCACCGAGCGTGAAGTTTCCGAAGCACTGGATTCGTTTGGTGATCTCAAGGGTCTTATCCTCGACCTGCGCGGCAATCCTGGCGGCTTGCTCAGCGAAGGCGTTGGCGTCGCCGACAAGTTCCTGAAGAAGGGACAACTGATCGTATCGCACCACGGACGCGCCTCGGCCGAGAAGCGCTACATCGCGCAGCATGGCAACGGTGGCAAGGACTATCCGGTTGTCGTTCTCGTGAATCGCCTGACGGCTTCGGCGGCTGAAATTGTTTCTGGCGCGATCCAGGATCACGACCGCGGCCTGATCGTTGGCGAAGTCACGTTCGGCAAGGGCCTGGTGCAAACCGTGTATCCGCTGTCCGAAAACACCGGACTGGCGCTCACCACCGCTCACTACTACACTCCGAGCGGACGCCTTATCCAGCGCGACTATAGCAACATCTCGCTCTACGACTACTACTACAATCGCAGCGAAACCGAGAACAACACGGCGAACCGCGAGGTGAAGCTGACTGATAGCGGACGGACCGTTTACGGCGGCGGCGGCATCACTCCCGACGTGAATGTTCCTCCCATCAAGAGCAATCACTTCCAGGACACGCTGCTCCAGCACTACGCTTTCTTCAACTTCGCCAAGCGCTACGTTGTCGATCACCATCCCACGAAGAGCTTTGAAGTCGATGACACAACGATGCAGGCCTTCCGCAAGTCGCTCGACGAAGCCAGCATTCCCTATACCCAGGCTGACCTGATCGATAACGCGGATTGGCTCAAATCGAGCATCAAGTCGGAAATCTTCATCGACGCCTTCGGTCAAGATGAAGGCATGAAGGTTCGTGCCGAATCCGATCCGGAAGTCGTCAAAGGTCTTGAGCTTCTGCCACAAGCCAAGGCGCTGGCCGACAACGCGAAGAAGATCGTGGCCGAACACAATGCGGCCCCAGCCTTCAACCGGTAAGAACACAGAAACTCTTTCGGAAAGGCCCGGACCTGGTTCGGGCCTTTTGTTTTCCTTGGTGTACCTTCGTGACCTTTGTGGTGAATGCCTTTCAGAACCCTCAACCACAAAGGTCACGAAGTTATACGAAGGAACCCCAGGGAGCTTGTTGGCTCGTTGACTTACCCCTCTTGCTATGTGAGAATCCGCGCAAGAGGCTGATTTTGCGGGGGCAAGAGCAAGAGTGCCTCAGGTCGGTTCCGATCCCGCGAGTGTTCGCAGACCGTTACAAAATGGATCCTTTTCCTTATCAGGGCAAAAGTGCTCGGCCAGCGTGCCAGGCGGAGCGCGCTTGAAGCCGCTCATTCTGGCGGGAGCGATTTTGCTTTCACTGATCGCAGGATGGACGGATTGGCGCAGCCGAAGGATTCCGAACTGGCTTACAGTGCCGGGCTTTGTAGTCGGAGTCGCTGCGAATACGGTCCTGGGCGGCTGGAGTGGACTGAAAGAATCGCTGCTCGGTGCGGGCTTGGCATTCGCCCTGTTGCTTCCCTTTTGGTTGCTGAAGAGTCTGGGCGCGGGCGATCTGAAATTCGCGGTTGCGCTCGGAGCCTACACCGGCCCGAAGCCGCTAATTGATATTCTGATCGGTTCAGTCTTTGTTGCTGGAGTCATGGCATTGGCACTGGTGATCTACAAGCGCCGCTTTCTTCAAACGATCAAGAATATCGGCCATATTCTGGTGTCGCTGGTTACGTTCCGCTTGCCCGGATCTCACGTCACCCTCGACAACCCGGATGCGCTGACCATTCCCAAGGGTGTGGCCCTGGCGCTGACAGTCGTGCTTTATGGGATCTTCTGGAAACTCAGGATGGTGGCCTGATGCCAAGTCTGGCTTACTATCTGAGAACGCTTGCTCGCGAGACTCGCGCCGCGGAGATCGCTGAGGCCGCCGCCGTACTGCCCTTAATGTTCTTAATCCTTCTCGGAATTTTCTGGTTTGGACAAGCATTTAGCATTTACGGCGCGATCACTCGGGCGGCGGAGGACGGCGCACGCGCCGCGGCAGCTCCCTATTGCGTCACCTGCACTAGTGTGAATTCCCCGGCTGCCAATGCCGTGACCGCTGTGAACACCGCTATGCTGGCATCAAGACTCGATCCGACAAAGATCCCGGCACTTTCGTCACCGCCGACCCTTCTCGCATGTCAAGGTGGCGCCGCCAGTTGCACAACCGTGGCCGGTTCGAATGTGTGCGTGCAGGCGCCGGTTCAGATTTCGAGTACGAGCGGTGGCAGCTCCGTATGTGGAGTTTCCGTCACCTTCCAGTATCCGTTTCAGTCCTGGCTGCCCTTCACCTCGCTCAATAAACAGCGAATTTTGCTCAAGGCATCCGCACGCGCGCGTCTGGAGAATCAGTGAGTCGCTGGCGCCAAATCCCAGGTTTCCTCGAGAGCTTGGGAGGATCCTTGCGACGTCACGACAATGCAGCGCAACTGGTGGAATTCGCGGTTGCGCTGCCGCTGCTGGTCGTCTTTGTCGTGGGCATTTTCGATTTCAGCAGCGCCTTCACTCTGAAGCTAAAATTGACCAATCTGGCCCGCAATGCGGCTCGGGTCGCTGCCGCCGGCCCCATTAGCGACGTGCAGCCAGGCTCAACCCCGGTTTCTGTGATGGATGCTTTTTATGTCATAGACAATTACCTCCAGGCGAACAACATCAACGACTGTAGCCTAAACAGCACACCTACCGGCGCAGGAGTGACATGGACATTCACTGGGACCGGATCCGGATGTCCGACTGCGGGCCTGACTGTCGTCGTCAATCGCGGTTACTACTTCCCAGCGACCGGCGCCACCATTCCTGCGATCAGTTGTGCGTCCTTAAGTCCGAATGGTGCCACCGCCGTGATCGCGACCTGTGTCAGCATTCAGTATCCGTATCCCTGGAAGTTCGGGCGGGCGGCAAGCCTGCTCGGGAACAATGCCACGCTCCCGACCCAGATTTCGACGGTTGCGATCGCTTTGAACGAGAACTGAGCCATGAAAAAGACCCTCATTCCAACATCGCGCATTCGCGGCAATCGTACTCAAGAGCGTGGCATAACGATGCTGCTGGTCGCCCTGGCGATGGTTGCGATTATCGGCATGGCAGCGCTATCGATCGATGTCATCACGCTCTATCTGACGAGGGAGGAAGCGCAACATAGTGCGGACTCCGCGGCACAGGGCGCCGCCAAAGTTCTCTCGCTATCCGGCATCACCGGCGATCCCACCAACGTATCGGGGAACTGGGGCCATATTTGCGGTCCTGAGAACGGAACCAACGGACTGGCCACCCGAGTCGCCAAGGCAATTGCCACGCAAAATACGGTGGGGAGGAGCAGTTCCCACCACGATTAGCGTCACCTATTCGGCCGGAAGCGCATCGAGCACTGCTGGAACTTCCGATTGCACTTGGTTGAATGGCACGGCATTCGGTATCAACCCAGTGGTGACAGTGCAAATCATACGGACGGGCGTCCCTAATTTCTTCTCGCGGATTTGGGGCAGTGCGGGAACATCTTTGAGCGCCACCGCAAGCGCCGAGGCATTCAACTCCTCGAACTCTGCAAGTGTGGGGAGTTCAGGCAATATTATTCCGGTGCAGCCTGGCTGCGTGAAGCCATGGATCGTGCCTAACCTGGACCCACTGAACCCGAGCACGACCTGCTGGACTACCACGACGAATTGCCAGCCGTTCGTAGACCTGACTGATGGTCACATCATCAACCCGGGGATGTCGGTGAATGGGGGAAACGCAACCGGGGTCATTGGAGAGCGATTTCTGCTGGTTCCCGACTGCCAACGTCGCATCACCGCGAATTGCACTCCGCAGCCAGGTAGCCTCGCGAACCAGCCCACGAGTGGTAGCTTCCTTCCCACACAGCCCAATCTCGAATACCTCCCCGGGCAGACTCTGTACGCTTCCGCGGCCGTTCCCAGTGCGGCGTCCGCCGGATCGGCATACGAGCAGGCAATCGCCGGTTGTGATCAAACCACCGTCTACTACTGCGGAGTGCCCAGTGCCGCTCCGATCGGCAACGGGCCGAACATGGTGGATCTGAACGAGAATCCCGCTTCCACCGACGACACGACCAATGGCGTCATGGCGCTGATCCACGAGGGCAATCCAAATCCAAATGGCGGTCAGCCTGACGGGCAGGACAGTTTCAGTCCTTACGGCAGTCCGTCGTCCTATCCCTTTCAGATTTTTCCTGGAAGCGGCAATCCTACGGGATTGGCGAATACCATCCCAATCACCGCAAGCAACTCGGTCGTTTCGCTCCCGATTTACGACCAGACCGGCAATACGTTCCCGAGTTTCAGCCCAACTCCGGTTGCCGTAACGATCGTCGGATTCCTCCAAGTCTTCATCAACGCCGCCGATCAATACGGAAATGTGGACGTGACCGTGCTGAATGTCGCGGGATGCAGCAATGGAAGCGGAACTCCGGTCGGCACGGCGATCACAGCAAACTCCCCGGTCCGGTTCGTTTGATCACGCCTCCCTAGGCAAACTGCAGACGACCGGTTTTTCTGAAGTGTGGTTTGGAAGACTGCTACTGGCCCTGCGGATCGTCCCCGGCAGCGGGCGGTGCCGGCGCATTCTCCGGACTTGGCGCCTGAACTGGCGGGTTCGGCGCAGGAACGGGCGGTTCCTCTACGGTGGCGTCTGGCTCTTCTTGTGGCTGCGGCGGTGGCGGTACGTACTCTCCCATGGTGCGAGCACTGAGAATCACGCGATCGAGCTGCCGGGGATCATTCGCGGAATTCAAGATCAGAAAATTGAATCGTGATCCATTGAGCAGGCGCGCCAGCGCCTCCGCCGCAGGCGCCGGACTAATCTCCGCGATCACTTTCTCTTGCTCGGCCCCGGCGGGGATTGAAATGTCCGCTCCAGTGCGCTGCTGGATTGCGTAGAGTACTTCAGAAAGCGTCGCCTTGTTGGAGTGAATCCCCAGCAATCCGTCGCGATACGACACCTGCAGGGGCGGCTCTGGGACGCTCACCGGTTCGATGCGGGTGGTGTAGTTCGTTGTGACCAGGCCGGGACGCCTCGTGGGCTGCGCTTCATTCGCGGTTGCAGCGGATGCACTCGCCGCAGAATCCCCCGTGACTTTGATCATCACGGTCCGGCCATACGGAAATATCTGATAGGAACGTGCGCTCTTCAGGTCGAGCACCACGCGAGTGACCGGCGGTTTCGCCTGGAACAGCCCGATGCGAACGTCTTTCACTTCCCCGCGATCTACCGACTGGCTGCGAACCTGATTACCCGGTACCGCATTCGGAAAATCGATTACCAACCGGTCGGGCTCCGTCAGCACCTGGGTCTCGGGAACAATCCGGTCGCTCGCCTCTACCTCAATCTCGACAGTGTCTTTGTTTCCCAGGACTTTCACAGCGCGGACGGAGACCTGCGCCACCGAGCTGCCTGCCAGGCACGCACAAACGGCGGCCGCCAGCAGCCGACCTGCAAGAACACATGACAATTTGAGCATGAAAACCTGCGCCCTGGTAATGTCTGGGATACTTAACGGCGATTGTAACAGTGATTCCCCGGTGGAAAGGCATACGGAGGTACTAGTCCCATAGTTCACACTAGTGCGTCATCGGCTTCAGTATTTGACCAAGAATATCCGGCACAGCCGCCACCCGTTCCAAGTGTGGATTCCTCTCTCCGCCGTTATACGTAACGGAATAGGTCTTGAAGAACTGGGCGTTCTCGACCAGTAGTTCGACGGGTTGGCTACTCCGCTGGGCTCCCGCGACTGCTGCATGGAGAATCTCTGGCGACCATTTCCGCCCATTCACCGCGATCAGTTTCATGCCGGCGCCCAAGCCAGCCCGGTAAGCGGGCGAGCCGACAATCACATCGTTAAGCTTGCCATCCACGTTGACGTCGAACCCCAGCGAATAGGAGAAGTTGGCGAACTTGAACACCTTCTCAGCCGCTTCGATGTACAGATTCGGCTTGTCGTTATAGACCAGTCTCCATCCGCCGCGTTCAATGCCTCCAAGGGGTGCGTGCGCGCTGATTGTATTCGCGCGTTCGGCCAGCAGATGGGCCCAATCGTATGGAGCGACATCGTTCAAAGCGTGCACGACATCGTCAAAGGTATAAGGCACAACCCCGGGAGGCCCGCTCTCTCCGCCATAAAATCTCCGGCAGAAGTCATTCAGGGACCGCCCTCCCTGGGTCTGGTGGCGGATGATCGCATCTACCTCCAGCCAGATCAGTTCGCCCTCGGGGTAATAGTCCAGGCTTCGACGCCAGCTTTGCCATTGCGATCCCATCATTCGCAGCGTCTGCACGGAACGGGCCGTGTCCTCGAGCGGACGCCATGTCCTGCCGGTCCTGTGATCGAGCATCGCCGCGGTTTCCGCCAGCGACTCGCGATACTGCTCGTCAGTGAGCAATCCGCTTCGCTCCGCCAGCAGTTCGCCGAGATACTCGGTGAGGCCTTCGTAGACCCATAGCAGGTCTCCGATCATCGGCTCCTGATAATTGGGCGTGGCGAGACCCGCCGGTCGCCGGTATTTTCCATTCCACGAGTGGACGAATTCATGTGGGACGAGGCCTGCATACAGCATGTGCAGATTGGGATCGAGGAACGTGCGCTCACCCGCCACGCTGTCATTCGACTCGTGATGCTCGAGTCCATGGCCGCCCACCTGATCGCTGAGCGTCAGAAGAAAATCGTAATGACGATAATGTCTCGCCCCGAACAAGGTTCCAGTCTCGGCAACCAGCTTCTGGTATGCCGCTTGGTCTTGCGGCGTCATGGCCAGATCCGCGTCGGAATCGGCAACCACGTCCATCACGTGCACCGGTGCCTCTCCCGCTTTGGTCAATTCAACCTCCCTGAAATGCACTCCAGCAATCAGGGGAGAATCCACTAGCGTGGTCAATGTCACAGGCGAAAATCGGACTTCGTCGCCGCTGGCGCTCGCTACGGGCAATGCTGTGCCAAACCTCCATCCAGGCGGCAATATAACTGATGCCTCAAAGCTCACATCATCCGACCGCGCCCCTTTGGGATAGAGCACCACGGCGTTCCAGTTCAGATCGAGAATGTCGTCGGAAGCAGCGGGCCCGCCGCCTCCGGCGCTGTCTAGCGAAGTAATGGCATCGAGCCAAACATCCAGCCTCTCGACTCCCGCCGGAACTGTGACATGAAACTCGTACATCTCGACCGGATCGCGCAGCCATGGAACCACGCGACCCGCGGCCTCCATGCGAATACCGGTCAATGCTCCGATGGGCCCGCTCGGCCGGTGATTCCCGGGAATCCATTTGGGAAAGACAAGAGCGATCTCTCCGCCACGTACAGGAATGCTCAATTGTGCGTGATAGATATTTCGAGGGGCATCGGTCAAATCGACGTGAAGGGTGATCGTCTGAGCTTTAGCCAGCGACGCGACAAGGCAGAGCGCGCCCACAAGAAGCGGTGAATACCGCGGCGTGCAATGCAATAGAGAGCCTCCGGGAGAAATAAAGCCTGAAGGCTACAGAAAAGATACCAACGAATGCAAGCAAGGATCCTGCCGATTGCCGGTCTCAAACCTCTGCTCTATCTCGACCCCCTCCACCGTATACAAGTTTCCGCGGATTCCCCATTTGCAAGGGACGAGACCTTTCGTAGCGGCCCGATTTCGCAATTCCCTCCCCGTTATCCACGCTCATCCTCAGCTTTTCCACAAACGGTCCACAGCGAAACTGGCGCCCGACGGGCGTTCCCGCAATCCGCTTTTCTGTCAACGCTTTTCATGCCGCCGGAGCGCAAGGCTATCCTCACTGTTGTGACGAGAATCGTTGACATTTTTTTCTGACCAGCTAGAATACGCCTCGCCCCGAGCCTGTAAAATTTAATCATGAGCCCCGAACTTCTCGACTCCGTCCTTATCCGTACCGATTTTCCAGATCTCAAACTGAAGGCCAGCGGCAAAGTCCGCGACGTTTATGAAATAGACGAAAACCAGCTTCTGTTCATAGCCAGCGACCGTATTTCGGCCTTCGATTATGTTCTGGCCACGGGCATTCCACACAAAGGCCGCGTCCTGAACCAGATTTCGCTCTTCTGGTTTGATTTCCTGGCCGATGTGGTGCCGAATCATCTGGTTACCGCCGATGTCGACAAATATCCGGCGTCGGTCCGTAAATATGCGGACCAGCTCCGTGGACGCTCCATGCTGGTACGCCGCGCGGAGATCTTTCCGGTCGAATGCATCGTACGTGGCTACCTTTCGGGATCCGGCTGGAAGGAGTACAGGGCAACCGGCAAAGTGTCAGGTATTGCACTGCCTCCCGGCCTGCAGGAATCCGACGCTCTCGCCGAGCCCATCTTCACACCCTCGACGAAGGCGACCTCCGGTCACGACGAGAATATATCGTTCGACCAGATGTGCGACATTGTTGGCGTCGAAACTGCGAGCCATCTGCGCGACCTGACATTGCGCGTTTACAAGAAGGCCGCAGCCTATGCACGCCAGCGCGGCATCATCATCGCCGACACCAAGTTTGAGTTTGGACGCACCGCCCAAGGCATCACGCTGGCGGATGAAGTTCTTACTCCCGATTCATCCCGCTTCTGGCCCGCTGACAAGTACGCACCAGGACGGGCGCAGGATTCGTACGACAAGCAGTACGTCCGCGACTACCTCGAGCAAATTCACTGGAACAAGCAGCCGCCCGCTCCCGCGCTTCCTGCGGACGTGGCGCGCCGCACCAGCGAAAAGTACCTCGAGGCGTATTCCCAGCTTACAGGGCGCAAGCTGGATGTGTGACGGGAAACTGCATTCGGTTTTACCCGAGCACGACTTATGACCTTGAGCGTCATCGATTGGATCATTTGCGCGCTCGTTCTGTTCAGTGTGATCACCGCCGCCATGCAGGGTTTTTTTTCCGAGGCCCTCACGACGGCTGGACTGGTCATCGGGTACATTGTGGCTGCGTGGCAGTACCATCACCTCGCAGAGTGGCTGGAAAGTTTTTTAAAGAACCCGTGGTTAGCTGAGATCCTTGGCTTCCTAATCATTTTCTTTGCCATCGTGCTCCTGTTCGGTTTAGCGGCCAGGGTTGCGCGCTGGATTATGAAAGAGGCCGGGCTCAGCAGTTTTGACCGTTTCCTTGGCGCAGTCTTAGGGCTGGTAAGGGGCGGGCTGATGGTGGCAGTAATCCTGATGGGAATGACGGCGTTTGAGCCGGCGTCAAAGCTGCTCCAGAATTCGCAACTGGCGCCTTATTTTCTTGTCGTCGGGCGTGCGGCGATCTGGCTGGCTCCTTCGGAATTGCGGATGCGTTTCTATCAGGGACTCGGTTTACTCCATCAGGCTCCCCAGAAGTTTAGCGGCACCCCTGCGTCTCCGCCGAAATAGGCTGCGGTGGCAGTCCAACAAATTTCCTGGATAGAGAGAAACTCATCGTGAAAGATCAATTGGAAGCGCTTGTCCTTCAAATGTACCGCAGCAATATCCTCTACGCCGAAGGCGTTCGGGAATTCAAGAAACGCTTCATCCTGACGGTTCTTCAGGAAAACCGGGGGAACCAATGCCGCGCCGCCCGCGAATTAGGCATGCACCGCAATACTCTCAGCCGCACGATCACCGAGTTGAAGATCGACGTCCGCCAGTTGCGCGATGGCGTCAAGCGTCCACCTCGCAGCGCCCGCCCCGTCTCGGTGGAGAAGAAGATCGTGCGTTAGGCCGCAACTTAAAAACTTAGGGCAGCCCTTTGCGGGCTGCCCTTTTTGCATCTCTTTTTGATTCGCCTTACTGAGCTGCCGGTTTCTTATGCACCGGAGCTTTGTGTGTCGGAGCGGTCGCTGCCGGCTTGGCGCGTAGCATCGTGCCTTTCTCCATCACCATCATGAACGGGTTCGGGGTGTAAGATGCGGGCTCGCCCTGGAAATCAAAGCTGGCTCCGTCTTTCGGGATCATCTTCACCGGAACCTTGTCTACGAACTTCAGCGTGATGTCCGCCTTCTTGGCATCGATGTCGTCCGAACTGCCGGCAATCATGAACTCGTCCGGAGTCGTGCTGATGACGGTGCCATTCATCTGGACGGCCTTGCCTTTGATGGTATTCCAAACCGCGTTCTGATCTTCCTGACTGCCATTGGTCAATACAAATTCCCACTGGGCGAAGTCCATCTTGTCGGCCGGGGTCTTCACAACCATGTCGTGAGCCTGCTCAGCGGGCGTCGGTGCGGGTTTGATCGGCATCTGCTGACCGTTCGCTTTCGCAGCTGCCAACAGTTCGGCCCAGCCGTCATCGCCCGCGTGGAACTTGATGTACTGTGAGCGCGCATACTTTTCAATCCCCGCCTGGTTCTGTGCAGGCGCTACCGCCGCCGCCCGGGCCGCGAACCAGATTCCGTTCTGATAGTCCGGCGGAGCCTGATTCAGGTAAGCCAAGGCGAGCGGATATACCACACTGAAGTCAGTGGGATTCGCATCCACGACGGGCTTTAATGCAGTGGCAGCTCCAGGGTAGTCCTTGGCCTGATAATCCGCAATGCCGATGGCCGATCCAAAAATCTGGTCCATCTGCGACTTCATCTTTGTGACTTCGGGATCGGTAATCTTCGGCCAGCAGCCTTGTCCTTGTTCCGCGTATTTCTTGCCGTCCGCCAGATTCGCGCTGGGGTCTCCGTTTTGCGCCAGCATGCGGTTATAGAATGCCAGTAACGCCAAGGCGCGCATGTTGCACGGATTACCCGCTACCACCTTTGCGGCCGTTTCCATCGTCTTCTTGGAATTGTTCGTCTGCTGGTAGGCTCCCATCAATAATTCGAGCGCCTGATTCTTCATCACGCTGTTGGGATATTGCGTAGTAAACGCTTCCAGACCGCTGATTTTGGCGCTCGGATCCTTCTGCTGCACAGCTGCGACGTACGCGTTGTATTCGGCAGGATCTTTAATCACCGGCCCCTGCGCTTGGCCCTGGGCGGGTGCGCCCGATTGTCCCTGAGCTGGCTGCGCAGTGTCCTGTGCCACCGCGACCACCGTTACCCCAAGCACAACCGCAAGCAGAATCTTTTTCATCAGTATGGCTCCTTAAAAACTCGGGAAATGGCTATTTGGGATCGTATTCTTCTACTTCAGACTGCATTCCGACTGGACCGCATTTTGCGTTCGGATCCTGCTTTGGAATGCACCGACTTCCTGGCAGGTGGCCCCGGGACAAACGGGCTCAACCGATTGGAGCGATGAGGCGGCTGACCCTTTTTCCCGGCTGGCGGGATTATAAGTACCTCTCCTTCCGAAGGCAAGCGGGTTCCCATTCGTCCTCCTCTTTATTGTTAAGATGCGCAGAGCAGAGAATGTGGATGTTCCCAACTCCGCGCTCGGACCCCCACGATCGTGCCAGGAGGAACTAGTGGTATGGACGCCAGACAGCCCCTTACCGGACAAGTGTCAGTCGTAACCGGAGCAGGCCGCGGTATCGGCTCGGCGATCGCCCGTAAACTCGCCGCCCTTGGCGCCACCGCCGTGCTGCTCGGGCGCACAAAATCCACGCTGGACGAGACCGCCCGCGCCATCGTCGACGCCGGGGGCAAGACCGAAGTGATTCCTTGCGACGTCACTGTGCTGCACCAACTCGAATATGCGGCCACTCGCGTTGATAGCACATTCGGCCGTCTCGACATACTGGTAAATAATGCAGGTGTCGGCGGATTCAACGATCTGCTGCACAACCTGCCACCGGAAGAATGGGACCGCATACTCAACACTAATCTCCGGGGCGTCTATTACGCGATCCGCGCTTTTGCTCCCATCATGATCCGCGCCTACTCCGGACATATCATCAACATTTCGTCACTGTCAGGAAAGAACGCGCTGCCCAACGGAGCGGCGTATGCGGCATCCAAGTGGGGGCTGAACGGATTAACCTACTCGGTCGCGGAAGAATTACGGAAACACAATGTCCGTGCCTCCGTGGTGTGTCCCGGCTCAGTCGACACCGAACTCGGTCCGCACGCGGGAAAAGATCCCACCAAGATGCTGCAGGCGGACGACGTTGCACACGCCGTGGCCGCGATCGTAACGCAAGCCCCGCAGTCGTTCATGAGTGAGATTCTATTGAGGCCGACACAGAAGCCATAAGGCGGACCTCAGACTTCGGACCTCAGCAAGTCGGAGTCGGAGAATGAACGATGTGGGGAAAGCCGCCTTCGGCTGTCCGCGGAGCGCAGCTCCGCAGGTTTTGCGAGCCTTCCTCCGTGTGCCCCTGTGCCCTCTGTGGTGAGAGATTTTCTTGCTGAGGTCTGACGCCTATTTCTTGAACAGATTCTCAAACGCCGCCCGCGCATCGTTGGGCTTCAGACTCTTCGGTGTCGACGTTTCCTTTTCGCGGGTCACACGAATCTGGTACAGCGTACAGTCATTGCGCGCATCTTTTTTCCCGATCCGCTCTTTGACCGGCTGCATGCACTCGAATCGGCTGCCGGGATCGAAATACGTGCACTGTTTGCAAGAATGCAATTCGAACCCGCACTTCGGACATTGGCCTTCCCCCGAACTTGCCGCACCCTGCAACACCGTTCCACACTGCGAGCAGCGCGAAACCGCCCGCGTACCCGGCAGGTTCACCGGCCGCGGTCCCAGCGCATGGTCCCAGCGTGGCGGACCGCTCTTGCGTTCCGGCGGCGCCTTGCGCGTCTCCGGGCGGCGCGGTTCCCGATCATTGTCCTGATATCCTGGCTGCCGATATTTGGCCAACTAAAACCTCCGAAGCACGTGGCCGTATTGTCCACCCGATCCCGCCCGCGCGGCAAGTGCTGGCATCAAAGGCGGAAAAAGAATTATGGCCATAGATCAGAACGGGTCTTCCGGATCCAACGCAACTCTTTCCCTGTCTTGATCCGTGGAAATCCGAATCCGTGGCCGATGATTTACTCGCTACAATAATCCTATGATCCACGAAATCCTCCCCGTTGGTCCGCTGCGGTGCAACTGCTCGATCATTGGCGACGAGACCGCTCGCGAAGCGATCGTGATTGATCCGGGCGATGAAATTGAAGACATCCTTGCTCTCTTGCGCAAGCACAACCTGCAGGTCAAGCAGATCGTCATTACCCACGCGCACATCGACCACGTCGGCGGAGCCATGAAACTTCGCGCGGCAACCGGCGCTCCCATCCTGCTGAACCAGAATGACTACGCTCTGCTGAAAATGCTTGACGTGCAGGCCGCGTGGATCGGAGTGCCGGCGCCTGGAAATATCGAAATCGATCGCAGCGTCACCACAGGAGAACTTGTCTCCGCCGGCTCACACACAGCCCAGATTCTGCACACGCCCGGCCACACCGAGGGCAGTATTTGCCTCTACTTCGAAGCTGACAAGAAACTCATCGCGGGAGACACGCTGTTCGCCGGATCGATTGGCCGCACCGACCTCCCTGGCGGCAACGCGCAGAAGATTATGCGTTCGCTAAACGACACGGTGCTGGCTTTGCCGGATGACACGGTGGTGGTCCCGGGCCACGGCGAACTAACCACCATCGGCGACGAACGGGAGAGCAATCCGTTTCTGGTCAAGCGCTGAGTTCTGCCCCCCCGACACCGCACTCCCTTGCAATGCTCAATGCGTCCTAATAAATGTCTCGGCCATTTCGGGTCCGAAGACTCGAGCATCGTCAGCAAACTTGCGACAGAAAGCCTTCAGATCCTTAGACGACGCGGTAATGGTGTCGGTATCGCCTGAAAGTGTGGCAAGGTTTGGCGTTTTGGCGGCGATCGACTTCTTTAGCCAGTCGGAGTCAATCGGAGTAAGAGATAAAGTGGTCTTGTCCATCTTCACAAGAAAGATGTTGTGTACTGCCCGGCACATGTCACACACATCGTCGTTAATCGGAGAGATATCAAAAAAGTAATGGTTATCCAATTTCACCAAACGAGCTTGGGTATGTGTGGGCTTGTCTGCCTCGGCGCATCCCTCACCTTGATCCGTTGCTTGCAGATCGTAGACCTGGTCCTTGGCTTCAATGGCAAGCAGCGTGACGCATTTATCCTCAGCCTTGCTCCACGAGCCAATCAAACCTTGGTCAAAAACGAGATCTGGGTCTTCGTGAGGTTGGTTGACGCTCCATTCCTCATATAGCGGATTGATCGATGTCACCCAACATGCCGGGAACGCGAGGATTGCTGCAAGAATCAGCGCCAAACCCAACAGTTTTGGGTTCGTCCGAGAATGCATCGCGTTGGAGTTAGACACAAGCCCTCCTCCAAACCATTTCGCCCAACCGACCCAACGAAGCTACTCCCAAAATGATACGCCTGCACTCATTAACAACGAGCTTGAACGATCTCCACGGCTTCCCTTCTGCTATAGTGACCCTGCAGAGGAGCTTCAATATGGCTGGAAAGAGTCTGAACCGGGTTCAACTGATTGGCAATCTGGGCAAGGATCCCGAAATCAAATACACGCCTCAGGGCACACCCGTAGCGAAGATCACCCTCGCCACCAACGAGCGGTTCAAGGACAAGGCTGGCGAATGGCAGGACCGCACCGAATGGCATAACATCGTGCTGTGGCAGCGTCTGGCTGAAATCGCGGGAGAGTATTTGAAAAAAGGCGGGAAGGTCTACATCGAGGGACGCCTGCAAACCCGCTCTTGGGACGACAAGCAGACTGGCCAGAAGAAATATATGACCGAAGTCGTAGCCAGCGACCTGATCCTGCTCGGCGGGCGCGGCGAAGGCGGAGGTGGTGGCGGAGACTTTGCCGGCAGTTCGCGCGGAGCGTCGGCAGGCGGCAACAACTTCGACCAGCGCGTTCCGGAGCCTGAGCCCGCAGCATCTGGTCCGATTACTGACGAAGACATCCCGTTCTAAGGTGCTGTTCTTGTAGCGCCGCCGTCCCCGGCGGCTGTGGCGCGAGCGTCTCGCCCGCGCACCTCTGCAGCGTGAGTGGTGCACGAAGAGAGCGAATCTGCGGCTCGCGGACGACCGAAGGCGGCCGTCCCCACATAATCTATATCTCTTTAGTTCCCTACTTCTTAGTCCCCATCCCCGGTGTCGACCGCAACCAACTCCAGGTGCTGCAGCAGCGGGCTCGAATCCGCAACAAATTCCACGTGCCCGCATCGCGGGCATGACAGAATCGCGTGACCCATGCCCGGAGCTAGGCTTGCCCGCATCAACTGATAGCGATGCAGCTTCTGCTCGCAGCGCAGGCAACACACGGTCTTACTGTAGGGATCGGTAGAGACACCGCTCGGTGTCTCAATGGCTGGTTTCATACGGTTCCTCAGAGGTGGCGCAACCCATGCGAGTGCTCCACAAATAGTGCATCGAGTGTAACACGCAGCAATCGTGCCTCACTGCATGCGACCGCGCCGAATTACCCTGTGAAAAAGCAAGCGGCCAGACCTTGGAAGATCTGGCCACCAACATCATGACAGGCTCGACTGGTTTTAGCTTTCAGGCAATGTGAACTTCACTGTGACTCGCGCCTGGCTCTCAATTTCCCGCCCATTCTCCAATTCCGGCTGGTAACGCCATTGCTTGACCGCATCGATCGCCGATTGCGTCAGCAAAGGATCGCCGGAAACCACTGCAACCTTCCCAACCGCACCGTCGCCCATCACCTGAATATCGAGCACAACCGGACCCTGAATGTGACGAGCCTTCGCTTCTGCGGGATATTGGGGCTCAACCCTGTGAATCAGCGAGCGCTCGGCTCCATCACTGGCCGCAGGTTGTTCCACGCCTGAGCGGGATCGATAAATTATCTTTCCGTTTTGTGTGACGATAAGTCCGCCGGCTGGAGGAACCGGTCTCGCTGTAGGCGCCTTTGCCGTACCGGTAGTTGCGGCACTCGACTCAGGGGCATTTGCGTTCTGCGACGTCACTGGCACAGTTTCAGCATTCGGAGAAGCATTGACCGGCGCACTTGTCTTTACATGTGCAGCGTTTTTCGTAAACTCTGCCGCTCTTCGCCATCCAATCACTAATCCGAGAGTAATCGCTGCCGCGACGACTAACAGCACAAGAACAATCCCCCAGACATCGATTCCTGTACGGGGATCGGCTTCCTCGGCGGAAATTCCGTCGGCTTCCTCAGTCTGGGCTGGCTCGATCTGGGTGGACTCGACCTCGATTGGCCTGGCCTCGACCGTCTCTGCTACGGCCTGTGGCTCAGAATTCTGCACTGGTACCGGCAGGCCAGCTTCGGCCTGTCGATTGCTTTCCGCGATTCTTCCAGCGAGCACCTGCAGGGCGCTGATCTCGCGCTTACCGAAGGCATTTGGCCAAGCTGAGAACACCTGGATGACGCCAATGAGTGTTTGTCCATCGACCAGCGGCGCCATCAGCATCGAGCGGACACCCAATAACCGGCATATCTCCGCATTGACTCGCGGGTCGGTCTCTGTATCCTGGCACTGCTGCATTTCGCCGGTACTCACGCAAGCGCCGGCAAGACCCGATCTGGCATCGACTCGCACCCCGAGGTCCGGTGCGTTCTCGCCGGAGGTGGCTCGGCAGGCGAGTTCTCCATCGCGAAAAAGGGCGATCGCTGCTCCCGAGCCTCCGGTCGCAGCCCGGGCCTGCTCGACCACATCATTGAGAACGAGGTCAAGAGCAAGGTTTACCGACAGCGCTCCACCGCCGTGAGCGGCCAGCGTCTGCGCCACCTGCGTTAGCTTGGGAGGTTCCGACAAGAGAGCGGTGGCGTTGCCGGACGACTCCTGATCCCCCAATTGCATTCCGTTTGTCACGTCCACCCGCACCCTGGGATCCTGAGTCATACCGAAGTCAAACCGTTAGCACTTCCGGGAAAATCCTGATTTTCGGGCGGATTTTAGGGGGTTTCAAGCATCGCCGGACTAGCCGCCCGCGAAACTGTTTGGAGCATGACGCGAATCCGTAAAGATGTCAATGATTATGCGCAAAGTTACCAAAGAGGCCACTCACCACGAGGACAGTGCCCGCAATTGCCATTTCCGGTTTTCTGGGGCCAATTTACCCGACTTTTCCGTGCGCGAACCGTGCCTGCGCAATAGAATTCAGTAGAATCGGTTCTACGCTTTGCTCTCGCGCAAAGTGGGATCGATACCAGGTTTGTTTTCAAGGGATAAACCGATGCGTATTGCCGTGGTAGGTTCGGGTTATGTGGGTTTGGTGGCCGGTGCCTGCTTCGCGGACCTCGGTCACGAGGTCGTTCTGGTAGACAACGATCAGAGCAAAATAACGGCTCTGCGTGACGGCCAGGTCCCTATTCACGAAAAATTCCTGCCTGAACTTCTGACTCGTAACCGCGGGACTCGACTGCAGTTTTCTGACGATCTAAAGGAAGCAGTCCGCGTGAGCGCGGCCATCTTTGTAGCCGTGGGCACTCCGCCGACCGAAAGTGGCGAAGCTGATCTTTCCTATGTGGAATCCGTGGCCCGCGAGATATCCGGCGCCATCGAAGATTACAAAGTCATCGTCGAAAAGAGCACCGTGCCTGTCTATACCAGCGAATGGATCCGCCGGATTATCCTACGCAACGGCACTGACCCCGAATTGGTCGACGTCGCCTCGAACCCCGAGTTTCTGCGGGAGGGCACCGCGGTTACCGATTTTCTCTTCCCTGATCGAATTGTGGTTGGCTGCGACAGTTCTCGCTCAGCCGAGGTACTGCGCGAAATCTACGCTCCACTGACCAACGCCAGCTATTACCAGCGTACAGAAGCCATTCCACAACCCGATCGTGCTCTCATCCCACCTCCTCTGATTGTGACCAGCACCAAGAGCGCGGAATTGATCAAGCACGCCTGCAATGCTTTCCTGGCGATGAAGATTTCGTTCATCAACGCCGTAGCCTCGGTATGCGAGTCGGTCGGCGCGAATGTGAACCAGGTGGTCCACGGGATCGGCACCGACACGCGCATCGGCCCGCGATTCCTGAGTCCAGGAATCGGCTACGGCGGATCGTGCTTCCCCAAAGACGTAATGGCGTTTCGCGCCGTCGCCCGCGAGCACGGCTACGACTTCCGCCTGCTCGATGAAATCATGCAGATCAACGAAGACCAGCGCCATCGCTTCTTGCGGAAGGTGAACAGCGCGCTGTGGACCCTGCGCGGCAAGCGGCTTGGCGTACTCGGCCTCGCTTTCAAAGGCGGGACCGATGACATCCGCGAGTCTCCAGCCATTGCCATCGTGCAATCGCTGCTGCAGCAAGGCAGCAAGGTCATCGCATACGACCCCGCCGGAATGGAGCGCGCACGCGAAGTCCTCGGTGACCACATCGCCTACGCCAGTAACTCTTACGAAGCGGCCCACGATGCCGACGCCTTACTCATCCTGACCGAATGGGAAGAGTTTGCGAACCTGGATCTAAGCCGCGTTCGCCAGGAGCTCAAGTACCCCATCGTAATCGACGGCCGCAACCTGTACGATCCCGAAACCATGGCGGCTCAAGGATTCACCTATTACAGCGTAGGCCGCGCGGCCTCACATCCCGACGGAGTGCCAGCCGCTGTCCTGAAAAACGGCAAGAAAGCATGAGCCAACGACGCGCTCTGATCACTGGCGGCGCCGGTTTTCTCGGATCTCATCTAGCTGGCGCCCTGCTTGCTGAAGGCTGGAATGTGGTAGTTGTCGACAACCTGCTCACCGGCCGACTTGCGAACCTTGCTCATCTCAGCCGCGAACCGAGATTCGAGTTCATCGAAAAAGATATTTGCCAGCCCTTCGACGTTGGGAAGGTCGAGTACGTGTTCCACTTCGCCAGCCCCGCCAGTCCCGAGGATTATCACGCGCATGGGATTGAAACCCTGCAGGTCGGGTCGATCGGCACCTTCCACGCGCTGGACATTGCACGCAAATACGGCGCGAAATATCTGGTCTCATCGACGTCTGAGTGCTATGGCGACCCACTCGAGCATCCGCAAAAAGAAACATACTGGGGGCACGTGAATCCGGTGGGCCCGCGTTCGGTCTACGACGAAGCCAAGCGCTTCACCGAAGCGGCCACGGTCGCATACCGCCGCTATCACAATGTTGACGTCCGCATAGCGCGCATCTTCAACACCTATGGACCGCGCATGCAGATCCGTGACGGCCGCGTGGTGCCCAACTTCATGCGCCAGGCCCTGACTGGCCAGGATCTCACCGTCTATGGCAACGGAAGCCAGACGCGAAGCTTCTGCTATGTGAGTGATGAAATCGAGGGTTTCCTGCGGCTCGCGAAGTCCGACGAGCACATGCCGGTCAATATCGGCAATCCAAACGAGTTCACAATTTTAGAGTGCGCGCAGGTGGTGTTGAAAATTACAGGATCCAAAAGCGGGATCCGCCGTGAACCTCTTCCGCAGGACGATCCCAGGCAGCGCTGCCCGGACATCACCAAAGCCCGCGAATTGCTGGGATGGGAACCAAAGATTGATTTGGAGACGGGGCTCCGTCTCTCTCTGGACTACTTCAAGAATGCCGTGGCGGCGGAAAGCGCTGTGAGATAGTCAGCTCAGTGCGTATCGACCATGTGAACTCCGATTACGCCGGATCGGAATTGGCAGCGACGAAGTCGGTGAGTTTCTTCAAGTTCGCCTGTTCTTCCTTCGTCTTGAGCTCGAATGCCAGTCCCATGCCATAGCCCGGATGCGACGCCTGCACCACGCCACGCAACCTCAACTTCAGATCGTAAGTTCGTACCACGATTTCAACCGATGATCCCTGCGGAAAGGGCAACGAGACTTCAAGATAGCATCCGCCGGCACTCAGGTCCGTCAGGCAGCAGTGGTTCGGAACCGATGTTCCCGTGCGATAGACCTCGGCGCCGATGCGGCAACTATAACGGGTTTGCGCGCGCCGATTGTTAGGATCAACCGTTGTCGCAGACGCACCCACTGGAGTAGCGACCTCTTCTGCAACTGCGGCTTTCCCTCCGTGACCCGGTGTCCACTCCCTCGAGATCACCGACATTCCAAGCGGCTCTTCCATCTCCACAGTCACGTCGTTGACCTCAAATAATTCCTGCTTCTCTTCTTCTTTGGGAAGTCTCGCAGCAAGGAATTCATCCAGAAGTCTGCGCGACGCTTTGGGTACATCGACGAACTGCACTCCGGCGCGTCCGTTCCAGTCCTGCCAGAGCACCTGGCCGGACAGCCGCACGCTCGCCGTCTGCCCCGGGAGTTTGAACTGAAAATAAACCTTGCTGGTGGGCGGAATCTTCTTGCCCAACAGCACCGCCATGCCGCCCGGTGCGAGATCGACCAGCGTGGCTTTTTCCTGCTGGACATTGGCGTAGTCGACGGTGGCATGGGTATGCACCACCGCACGCGCATTCTTTCGTTTCTCTTTGCGCATCACCGCACGGGCGGCACGCAGGCTGCTCAACGCCCGGTCGTAGGCGACAGGCTTGTAGAGAACGAAGTTCACGCCCAGCGAGAACAGCTCTCGAATGCTCTCTTGAGAGGGCACGACCGCCACCGCCAGCGTCGCGTCATTCAGCCGAGACGTGCGGGTGTCGCGCAACAGAGAGAGCACTTGCGCGCTCGACTGGGCGTCGATGATGATTGCGTCAAACCGTTCCTGGGCAGCGCGAATCGACGCCCGCGCAAAATCCGGACAGGCCTCGACCCGAATGTTGAGCTCTTTCAAGACGCGGCTCAGAACTTCGGCTGCCGCCTTGTCCGTGCAGACTAAAAGGGCAGATAAAGTCATACGTGCCAACCATCGTAGGTGCCGTCAGTTTCGCAAACAAGTTACTCCAGTCACCCATCGCGGGCTCCCTGAGGCGTTCCCTATCGTTAACCCGCACCCTTTCAATCAGTGACGCTGGTAACCAAGACGCATCCCGAAAGGCCAGTAGCGGTCTATTGGCCGCTCGTGCTTTGACGCGCTCGCACCCTGTTCCTAGGATGATGTGTGACGCGATGAAGGAGCCGCGCTCACCCTGCTGTTTCTGAGCGGGACGCGATCCGCCCCCATCTTGGCGTTCTTGAACGGGAGAGGGCGTTTCCGAAATCCGGCATCACCTTCCCGGGAAGACCTTATATGACATTGAAGCGACAGCGCGGATTCTCGCTACTGGAACTGATGATCACGATAGCGATTGGATTGACTCTGGCCGGCATCACGTTCATCGCCATGATGCCCATGTTCAACCGGAACCACGTTGATCTGGCCTATGACACGACGCTGATGGTCTTGCGGAATACGCGTCACCTGGCGATCACTCAGAGCCACCAGTATTACGTGAACTTCAACCCTGCTGGATTTCCTGCCGGCACGATGCAGATCACCTATCAGCCTCCGGCCATTGGAGGAGGCGCGTTACCGCCGGTCCAACAAGTGTCCACCTACACGCTTCCGCCGGATATCAGCTTTAACGTGATGGGAGGCTTTCCCGCCACTGCCCCGGACAGCTTCGGCAGTGGAGTCACTGCCATCGACTTCGGCCAGGGCCTGGGTGGCGCTAGTCTGAATTACGTCTCCTTCATGCCTGACGGTTCCTCACGCGATAGTCTTGGAAACTACAACAGCGGCGTCGTCTATCTCGTACGCACGGCTGATCCCACACCCTACAACTCACGTTCCGTCACAGTGTGGGGAGCCACTGGCCGGGTTCGAGGATGGCGTCTCAATCAACAGGCTGGCGCTCCCATTTGGGCACAACAATGATGCAAAAAAGATTCAACAAATCGCTTCCACGCAAAGCGGACGAGGGCTTCACTCTCATTGAAGTGATGATCGCCATTGTTGTTATGGCGGTCGGACTGCTCGCCGTCATCGCTTCGTTCGCCACCGCTATTTCAGCGACGCAATCAGCCGAAGAAGATCTGATTGCGCGGCAGAAGGTGCTTGAGGCTATGGAAAGCATCTACACCGCGCGCAACGCGCAGCAGATCCCGTTTGCGGCGGTGGCCAATGTATCGGCTGGGGGCATATTCGTGGATGGACCACAGGCCCTCAAGTGTGCTGGTCCCGATGGCCTGGTGGGGACTGCTGATGATGTCAATTGCACGACGCAGGCCGGCGCGAACTGCCCCGATGGCGGCGCCGAGTGCATGGTGCTCCCCGGGCCTGATGGAATTCTTGGCACGTCCGACGATGTCACGATGAGCCTGGGCAATTTCACCCGCACCATTGCCGTCACACCGGTATTGCTTAACACCGGAATCGTCAACAACAACATGATGGCTATCAGCATCACGGTCAGTTACACCAAGGCTGGACTTCCCGCCCGTTCATTCAGCGCGAACGGCTTGATTTCCGCCTATCACTAGACTGCGGACGAGGACTCTGAATTATGCAAACGCTTAAATCGCAACGTGGTTTCAGCTTGCTGGAGTTGCTGGTGGCCTCGTCCATCGGTCTCACCGTTGTTCTGGTGATGACCAGCCTGTTCAAGACAGGCATGGATGCCACCATGCGAGTCACGCAGCGCGCCGAGACCCAACAGAATTTGCGCGCGGCCATCGAACTCATGACCAAAGACATCAGCCTGGCCGGAGCCGGCCTTCCTTCCGGAGGATTGCAGCTCTCTACCGGCGGAACACCATCGCTGTACGCCTGCAACCAGGCCGGCACCTGTTATATCACCGGCGACACATATCCGAATAACGGCGCGGGAACTCCCAACTATATGTTTCCCCTGATCCCGGGTTTCTCAACCGGTGTGCAAAACGGCGCGGTGATCCCGGCGGCTGCCGGACAGGTGAACAGCAGCATCACCTCGATTTACTGCGACTATAACTTCCCGTTGTCCAATTTCACTTTCACGTTCCCCAGCGGAACTTCGACGAATGTGGCCGTCATCAACGCTGGCGTACAACCCAATAACATTCTGGCGCCGGGTGGGCTCCAGGTGGGCGATCTCCTGATGTTTCTGGTGGCGACACCTGGCAATGGCAAAACCACAGCGGGTACCGCTCTGGTCCAAAACGCCGCCGTGGTGGCCGAAATCACGGGTATTCCAAGCAACACGCAGATTAGCTTCGCCACCGGGGACGCGTTGAACATGAACCAGAACGGCGGCGCGAACAATCTTGCCGCAGTGGCGGCCGCTGCCGCCGGCGTCGGCGCGAAGGTCAATGTGTGCCGGCTTCAGGCCGTCTCTTACTTCCTGCAAGTTCCGCCTGCAGGCGGAACAGTGCAAACTCCACGCCTGATGCGCCAGGTCAACGGCCTCAACGCTGTGCCCGTGGCTGACGGCATTATCAATTTGCAATTCACTTACGATGTGATTGATTCGACTGCCGGGACCGTCGTTGCCAACCAGCAAAACCCCATCGGAGCGGGTGAATCCCCCAACCTGATTCAGAAGGTCAATATCTGGATCATGGGATCCAGCCCGACCACCAACGGCACCAAGTCGCAAAACATGTATCTGGCGACTGCGGTTTCCACGCGAGATATGACGTTCTGTAACTCCTACGGCTACGCCACGACTTCGTGCCAATAGGAGCGGCGCAATGAAAGGGAGAACCATGGGAATGAGTCACAACAATTCACGAGGTTTCACTCTGATCGCGGCTCTGATGCTGACGATCCTGCTGTCGGGAGTAGCCGTCGGGCTGCTGTACATGGTCAGCAACGAAGCCCGGATGGGCGGCAACGACCTCGAGGGCAACCTCGCCTACTACGGCGCAGAAGCCGGCATCGAGAACCTGACTTCGGAACTTTCGCAGCTCTATCAGAGTTCGCAGTCTCCCAATACAGCCTCTCTGAATGCCTTGGTGAATGCGTCCAATTACCCGACCGCGGTTTCGGGCGCGAACATCACCAACATGAACTACGTCGAGACCATCACCTGGCCGCCGACCAGGAGCGATGGCACGGCATGCCCAAATGCCCCCGATCCTTGCGGATCGTGGGACATCGTCGGATCGGGACCAGATCAGGGCATGGTTGCTACTTTGATCCCTTTCACTCTCCAAGTCACTGCGAGTCGTCAGGCGGGAGCAGGACAAAGTTCTGCGTACTCCACCATGGCTGCTACGGGCGCTTCGGTGAACCTGACCCGGACAGTTGAAGTCGCGCTTCTTCCTGCATTTGAATTTGGCATCTTCTGCGATGGCGATTGCGATTATTTCGCCGGTCCTAATTTCAACTTCGGGGGCCGCGTTCACACCAACGGCAACCTCTTTCTGGCATCGGGAAGTTCTCTGACCTTCACCGACAAAATTGCCGCCGTCGGCCAAGTCGTCATGGATCAGCTCGAAAATGGCCACGCCGCAGCGGCGGGATATACCGGCATTCCGTATGTCCCCAACGCCGGCGGAGGCTGTCCGGCCGCACCGGGTGCGGGTCCGGCTGCGAACTGTCTGGCTTTGCCGGCTGGAAGCTGGACCGGTGGTTTCCCCCCGACTGGTGCCGCGAATCCCGCGTGGACGGGCATTTCCAAATCCACCTTTAACGGATTCATTGAGAACGGACTGACGGGTGCCAAGAAACTGCAGTTGCCGTTCGTGCAGAACTCAACCGTCGGAGCCATCGACATCATCCGCCGGCCGCAGGCGGGCGATACAACCCTGCTGAGCAACTCCCGCCTCTTCAACGAGGCGGAGATTCGCATCCTGATGGCTGACAACATCAATGATCTGCATCCGGAACGCAGTCTGGGTGTACTGGACGCCGATGACATTCAACTCGGGCCCGCTGCGGAAAACGGCGCGGCAACTTCTTACACATTGAGCACCACCGGCACGGCGATGTACTTCGGCGAGGCAGCAAAGAGTACAGGCAGCTGGATTACAACCGTGCCCACCGGCTGCAACGCCGCCGACACACAGTGGCCTCTGGCCGGACAGGTCACGCAAGGAACGCGCTGCACCGGTACCTGGCTTCGCGTGGAATACCTCGACAACGCCAACACCTGGCACGGGGTCACGCGTGAATGGCTCGGATTCGGCTTCGGCCGAGGCTACAACTATCCGCCGACGTCCCCCGCTGGAACGGCGGCGTGTCCTCTTGCAGCAAATCCGGCTGGACAGTGTTCCAACCCGATCAGCCCAGCGATTCTCATCCTGCAGCAGCTCCAGTCGGGCAAAACCCTAGCGCAGGCCACCGGAGCCGCTACCGCTAACAACTGGTTGCCCATCAATTTGTACGACGCCCGTGAGGGCGAACCGCGCGACACCCGCACGGGGGGAACGGCGGCCTCTTGCAGCGCTTCCGGCGTGATGAGCGTGGTGGAAGTCGATGCAGGCAATCTCTGGCTTTGGTTGCAGGGGAAAACGCCCTATACCGCTGGGAGTGGCAAACTTGTTAACTCCACGAACATGAACGGATACATTCTGTATTTCTCCGATCACCGTGGAATGCTTCCCGATCCCAATCCCACTGGAAACGGTCTCTATAACCGCATGACCGGCATGTCCGGTCTCGAAGATGTGGTCAACGCGGGATCTGCCTCTGGTGTGCCGGATGGCGTGCTCGAACCGAAAGTCTATTACAAGTTTTCCCCCGAGGACGTGAACGCCGACAACTTCCTGGATACTTGGGGACAACCTCTGTTGGGTGCCGGGTTCGGTATCAGCGGTGCAGCTATGGCCCAGCCGTACTACATCCCGGGTACCACCAATGGCATAGCCAGCTGCGCGCCGACGGCACAGTGGAACATCGTCACTGGGCCACGGCACGCGCTTCGCCTGGTCGATGGCGGCATGGACGCTACCGGCAAGAGTTATTTGCCCCAGCCTATCGCCCCTGCGACCTCAGGCAACGGTTTCACCGTAGCATCGGAAGAGCCCGTGTACGTGTACGGCGACTATAACAGCGGTTCGGCCGACCCCTTCTTCACCTCGAGCGGCACGAACACAACGACACCTCACTCTGCAGCGGCCATCATTGCAGACTCGGTGACGCTGCTGTCGAACCCGCCCTCGACCGCCAGCCTTCCAACCTCGAACGTCGGCTGGACTGATCTGGAGAGCCTGAGCTTCCCGGCAAACATGAACAGCCGTCCCGGCAATACAAGCTATTACCGGATGGCCATTGCAGCCGGCAAGAGCGTTCCCTTCCCACAGCCTGCTTGGGGAGGACAGGACTTCGGCACCGATGGTGGCATGCACAACTTCCTGCGTTACCTGGAGAACCGCGGAGCCAACGGCGCAACCGTCAACTACTCGGGATCGCTCGTGAGCATGTACTACTCGCAATACAACACCGGTAACTTCAAGTGTTGTACTGCGGTGTACGGCGCTCCGGTCCGTAACTATTTCTTCGATACGCAATTCCTGAACCCGGCGAACCTGCCTCCGGGCACGCCGATGTTTCAGGACGTCGTCAGCCTCAGCTATCACCAGAACTTCACACCGCAGTAAGCGAAAGTTGAAGCAAGAGTGCCCCGGTCTTTCCCCGCAAGGGACGTTAAGACCGGGGCATTTTTCTTTCAGCGGTCAGAAATCAGGGATCAGGGACCAGGGCTCAGAAAGCCAGTTCCCAGTTCTCAGTGCCCAGTTCCCTGACCTCTGACCCCTTAATCCCTAGTGATCAACTAATACTTTCAAACTATCCCTCATGTACACATGATTCAGTAGAATTCCATCCCGTCGAGTTGTGGGGACTCGACGCTGTCTTCTTTCATGATCACATCCAACTCTCGCAAGCTGTTGTGGATTGCCCTTGCCACGTTCGCCCTGGTCGGCTTTGGCGCATTCATGTTCCCTGCCTTCATCATCCGCCCATTCCGTTCTCAGCATCTGCGCACGCTGTTGTGGGCAATGGCAATCCGCCAGCGTGCTCCAATCATCTCTCTGCTCTGCGCGATTGTTTGCTTCCTCCTGATCGCAATGGTTTGGCAAGGCTCGAACAAGTGGAAAAAGTTGGTGCTCGCGCTTGCGGCTTTCGCCGTCACTCTTTCCGCCGTGATGTCGCGCCTGAACTATTTCGAGTGGATGTTCCACCCCGTCGACAGTGCAAAATTCGACGCTGAATCTTCGAGCAAGCTGGGCGGCGAAGAAATGATCCTGGCGGTCCGCTATGGAGCCGACGCGCGCGCGTACCCCGTCCGCGAGATGGCCTACCACCACATCCTCAACGACGTCGTCGGTGGAGTGCCGATCGCCGTCACCTATTGAACGCTCTGTCACACGGGTCTGGTCTGGACCCGCACAGTGAATGGCAAGGTTCTGCATTTCTATCTCGCCGGCATCAACAATCAGAATTTCCTGATGCGCGACACCGAGACCGGCACCTGGTGGCAGCAGATCACCGGCAAGGCCATCTACGGCCCGCTAAAAGGCGCGTCTCTCGAGCTCGTTCCCTATGACGAGTTAACGTTCGGCGAGTGGAAGTCCGAAGTATCAGGCGGACAAGTCCTTGCTGAAGTGCCGAAGTACTCCAAAGAATACGAAAGCAACTGGGAGCCCGACGTCCTGAAGCTCCCTATCGTGATCAGCTTCCCCGGCACAGAATTGAAATCTCGCGATGTCGTAGTCGGACTCGAACTCAACGGCCTGAGTCGCGCCTATCCCTGGGATACTCTATTGAAGCAATCGCCCGTCGTCGACCACCTCAGCGGCACTCCACTGCTGGTAGCAGTGGCGCCCGACAAGAAGTCGTTCCGTGTGTTCGTGAGCCGCATCGATGGCAAAGATGCGGAGTTCTTCTTGAAAGGTGAAGCGGAAGACGAACCAGATGCCACGAAGACATCCAAAAAGCTTGAGACACCAGTCGACGCATCGAAGAGTAGCGCCGGCGTCCCGCCGGCTGTGGCGGGGGCTGCCAGCCCCCGCACTCTGCAGCCAGCACAAACTGCGGCGAAGCCCGATCCTCCCGCCAAACCCTGGTTGCTCCTCGACACCACCACAGCCAGCGAATGGAACTTTCAGGGCTGCGCCGTCTCCGGCCCCGCACAAGGCAAGTGTCTCGACCGGGTCTCTGCTTTGAAGGATTACTGGTTCGACTGGCGCAACTACCATCCCGACACGACGATCTACACACACTAGGCCCGGATCGACTTCACTCGGGTAATCCCATGCGCCGCACCAGATCGGCGTAGCGAGGATCGGAACGGATTGGATCTAAAGTCGGATAGCGGATACACAGGATCAGTTCGATTTCCTGGTTGGCGTAAGCCTTTTCGAGGTACTGGAAAGCCTTGTTGCGATCGCCGATGGACGAGGCGTTCAGCGCGAGCCAGGTCGAAGCTTCCGTTCTGCCCGAAAATGCTGCTTCTGCCAGTTTTTGATAACCCTTTGCATCTGGACTCCACGAGCCCGGCATTGACACAAATTTCTGCAGTTCGCTAACGGCATTCGCGAAATCGCCCTGCGCCGCATACAACTGCGACAGCTTGTGATGAGCGGGCGGAAACTTCGGATCACTCTGCAGTACCTTCTGGAACGCCGCCATGGCCTCCGGAAAACGATGCGCATTCGACAGCGTGGCCGCGTAGTTCGTGTTCATGATGGGAGAAAGCGGATCCAGCGACAACGCCACGCGGAATTCCTGGAAGGCCTCGTCGAAACGCTTCTCCGGCACCAGCAAGGTAAAGGCGTAGAAGTAGTGCGCGGCCGCGCTATTCGGATTTAATTCGAGAGCCCGTTTGAACTCTTTCTCGGCCTCGCCCCATTTATAAGAGAACGTTAGCGCATCGGCCCGCGCCACGTGCGCTTCCGGCAGGGACTCGTCGAGTTCGAGAGCCTTTCGCGTCGCTTCGTCGGCCAGCATCCCTGCCTGCCGTGAGGAGATGCCGGAGTAGTAGCTCGGTATTACGTTGTAAGTATCAGCCAGCCCCGTATAGGCGAGTGCGTAGTTGGGGTCGGCAGCAATCGCCTGCTGGAACAGGTCGATGCTTTTCTTCAGGCCTTCCGGCGTGCGCCCATACCAGAGTTGCCGTCCTTCGAGATACAGTCGGTATGCATCCGGATTGGTCGTACCCGCGCTGCCCAAGCGCCGCTGCTCGCCCGCATTCGTCTGCAGCCGCAACCGTTTCGCGACGTCGCGTGCGATGTCGCTCTGCACCTCGGTGATGTCCGTAGCTTTGCGCACATAATGCGCGCCCCAAAGCTCCGATCCGTCGGACGTATTGACCAAGTCCGCCTGCACGCTGAGTTCATCACCGCGCTGCGCGATTCGTCCCATCAGCAGCGCACTCACTTGCAACGTCTGCCCGATCTTCTGAGGGTCGTCCTCCTTTCCCTTGAAGCGGAAGACTGTGCTTCTTGCCATGACTTTGAGTTCCTGCAGTTGCGATAGCGCACTGATCAAGCTCTCCGTAAGCCCATCGCTTAAATATTCATTGGCCGGATCACCCGTTGCATTCACGAAAGGCAACACCGCCACCGAGTCGATTTTGCTCGCCTGCGGCTTGCCGCGAACGAAGTACGCCACGAGAATCCCTGCTGCGATTAGTACTACCGCCGCTACGCCTAAAAGCACATATTTGCGAGGCGACGCTGGTTTGGTCAGCGCAGAACTGACCACGGTCTGGGAAGAAACGCTCGCTGCCGAAGCGCCAGAGACGCGCCCCGAATCCAGATCTCGTTTCAGCCGAGCAAGGTCGGAGCGGACATCCGCAGCACTCTGATAGCGGAGATTGCGATCTTTCTCCAAGGCTTTATTGATAATGCGTTCCAGGTCCGCTGGCACATCCGGATTCAGTCGCACCGCGGGAGCGGGAGCAGCGTCCAAAATCGACTTGAATATCTCTGCCGTGCTGTCGCCGCGAAACGGCAACGCACCAGTCGCCATCTCATAGAGCACCGCGCCGAAAGAAAAAAGATCGCTGCGGGCATCCAATTCCTTCGCGCGTGCCTGCTCCGGCGACATATACGCCACCGTTCCCAGTGTCGACCCTGGATTGGTCAACTGCTGCGCTTCGATGCTCCGCGTCTGCGTGTTCTCCGATGCGCTGCCTGTTCGCGCTGCTTCCACCTTCGCCAATCCGAAATCGAGGATCTTCGCGTGTCCGCGTTGGGTGACAAAAATGTTCGCCGGCTTGATGTCGCGATGCACAATCCCTTTGGAATGCGCAGCGTCCAGCGCATCAGCAACTTCGAACGCCAGTGCGACCAGCGTCTCGTTTTCCAACGGATGTCCTGCAACCCGGTGCTTGAGGGTTATCCCCTCCAGAAATTCCATCGCGATAAATGACCGCTCTTCATCCTTGCCGATTTCGTAAATCGTGCAGATGTTGGGATGGTTCAACGCCGATGCGGCTTTGGCCTCCCGCCGAAACCGTTCCAGCGCTTGCGCATCTTTCGCCAGGTCCTCGGGCAGAAACTTCAGGGCGACGAACCGCCCCAGTTCAATGTCCTCGGCCTTGTAGACGACACCCATCCCGCCTCCGCCAAGTTTTTCGAGGATGCGGTAGTGCGAGATGGTTTGTCCGATCATGATTTCCCCAGGCCAATAGAATCGGCAATGTTAGGTTGTGCGGCACGGCAAGTCAACGCAGTGGAACAACTGGAATGGATACTCGGTTTTCTCCGTGCACTCGGCGGAATTCTCTGCGTCCTCTGCAGTTAAGTCTTTTGTAGCGCAATTCACAAGGCTGAAAGACCCAGACCTCCCGACTTCGTCTAAACTCTCCCCAGCAGCCTTGCTAAGGGAGATCTCGCGTGTCTACGATACGAGCACTTTTATGGGATGTCGGCGGCGTTCTGCTTACCAATGCCTGGGATCACACCCAACGTGCCCAAGCACTGAAGCATTTTCATTTGGAGGACGACGACAAGGAGTTCCACAACCGCCATGAAATGGTCGTCTCTTCCTTCGAGCGTGGCAAAATCACGCTTGACGAATATCTCGATCGCACCGTCTTTTATTGCCCGCGCCCTTTTACCCGCGAGGCTTTCCGCGACTATATGTTTTCCCTTTCGCAGCCCATCCCCGATGTCCTGCAGTTTGCTCAATCCCTCAGCAGATCGAGCAAGTACTTCATGGGGACGATCAACAATGAGTCGCGCGAACTGAACTACTACCGTATCGAAAAGTTCGGGTTACGAAATATCTTTCGTCTGTTCATCAGTTCGTGTTTCGTCGGCCTGCGCAAGCCCGAGAGCGGGATTTATCGCCTGGCGCTGGAGGTCACGCAAATCCCCGCGGAAGAATGCTGCTTCATCGACGACCGCGCCCTCAACCTGGAATGCGCCGCCAGACTCGGCATGCACACCGTCGAGATGGATTCGCTGGATCAGCTGCGCGCAGATTTGCAGAAAATCGGATTGAGTCCCTAGACTGCGCCTAAATCGCGCTTCAGCGAATTGTGGAAGAGCGGCTCTTCAGCGCCCCTTAAGCCGCCAGAGAACCGCCGGGTTTGAGCCCTGGTCTACGGATTCTTTCGTGGTTGAGCTGTCCTCACTCCTGCATTTGCCGGTACATCGGATTCCAGCGTAGTCAGCGTCAGATCACTCGACCAGCAGTCGGCGACCACCTTCCATTCTCCATTCGGTTGCCGCTGCAACACCCACAAATACTTTCCGCGCTCTTCACGACGTTTTCCGGTCGAGCCCGGAATCAACGCCTTGCACCGTCCTGCCTCGTAAGCCAGGTCCCCAACCACATCCACGCGCAGCGGCTCGATTTCGACCTCGCCGAGCCCGGCATCGAGCGCGCCAAAGAAAAACTCGCGCACTGCGGCCGCCCCGCGAATGGGTGGATAGTTCGATCGCAGCACCAGCGCATCAGGGCTGTAAAGCTCGAGCAGATCGTCCAAATGCTTGGTGTTGCAGGCCAGCACCCACTCCTGTGTAATTGCGCGCACCGCAGCCTCGGCCCGGCTTAAATCGCCGCGCAGCGACGCCGCCGTGTTTCGCAATTTATCTTCTCGGGCGGCGTCCCTCACCGGATCACGCGCCGGTTCGATCGCCCGTGGAGATCCGGCTTCAGGCGCCCCCGGGAAGTAATGATGGTGATAGTGATGATGGTAGTGGTGCGTTTCGTTTCCGGCTGGCCGGGTCGTGGCGAGCCTCTCGGGCTCAGGAAACATATTCGACGGAAGAGCCATAGCGCCCGTTGGCTCGTCTCGACGCATCGAAGCCATCGAGGGAGCCTTTTCGGTATTCTCCACAGAGCTGCCGCACATGCCGCAGAACTTGTTACTTTCACGGTTCTGATAACCGCAGATTCCGCACGCCACCAATTTCGAGTCGGTTCCCGAATCGTGCGTCAAATCCGCCGTCGCATCCTCGACATCAGCTTCAGCAGCAAGACGCTGTACCGCCTCCATGGCCGCCGCAATCGCATCCGCACTGGGCTTCTCGCGCCGCATCTCGGGCTGCACCCTCCGATAAACGTCGTGCAATTCAGTACCGGTCACCGATGTATCGGTGGGCTGGGCGTACGGGTTCGGATTGTTTTCTTTCTTGTCCACGGAGTGCACGCACCTTTGAGGAAATTCTAGCGCAGCGCCCGCGCTGCTATCGGCTGGAAAACTCTACTTTGCCCTCAGTCTCGGTTGGCACACCGTTGCACGTTGCCGGACGATACCTCCAGGTGCGAACGGTCTGCAGCACGCGACGATCTCCGGCCACTCCCGCGCTCTCAAGAATCAGCGGGCTATGCACACGTCCATCCGTGCCGATGATGAAGCTGACTCTAACTTTGCGTCCATTCGCTGCGGTCGTGAAGAGGGGATCAGGTGTAGTCAGTGCCTCCGGCGGTTCTACCGCCGCGCACGCCGGACGCGAGCTGATATGCGGGACGTCAATGTATTGCGCCGCCCGCCGCAGCGTTCTCGACACTTGCCTCTCGCGCTGCTCCGGAGTCACCGAATGCGGACTCTTAACCGAGATACTCCCGCCCGACAATGCGGGAAGAATCATCAACAAGATCGCAGGCCAGATGCGACAACCCATGGATCCTCACCCTCGGAGGAGCAGTATAATCCAACCTCTCGGTGTCGCAAATTTGCGGCCACATCAAAGTTAGCTAACCCGCCATAGAATCAGTGGTTTACAGGCACACCGTTCGTCCTTCCCTCTTTTTTGTGAAACCTCTTGCGCACGGTGGCGATTCCCTCAGGCGCGGCTCAGACGTTCTGGGATTTCCTCACGGTGATAAAAGTAATCTCCGGCGGGCAATTCCAGCGCACAGGCAGCTCGACTGTGCCGATTCCAGCATTCGTGTACAGCGTCAGGTCTCGGATTTTGAATAAGCCCCAGACGTATTTCTTCGCTAAAGGGGGCAGGTAGAGCGGACGCATAAACGGAAACCTCACCTGGCCTCCATGCGTGTGACCCGAAAGCTGAAGGTCCACAGGATATCCCGCAACGTAATCCGCATAATCCGGTTCGTGCGCCATTAGGACCACTGCTTCTTCGCTCGGAATCCCCCGCAGCGTTCTCGATACATCCGCTCTACCAGCCAGCACGTCTTCCACTCCGCCGAGCCAGAAGCGGGCCCCATCTTTTTCGATGGCGACCGACTTATTTGACAACATCGGGATCCCCGCGGCATGGAGCGCGTTGGTGACCCGATCGGCACTGGAAAAAACATCGTGATTTCCCAGCACGGACCAGACCCCATGAGGCGCCCGCAGCTTCCCCAACAGCTGCGCGCACGGTTCCGCATCGGCCGCTCCCTTCGCGGAATTTCCGACCAAGGGCACGGAAACGAAATCCCCCGTTAACGCGATGAGGTCCGGCTGAAGTCCGTTCACGACTTCAACCGCCGACCGGATCGGATGCACAGAGAAATAGGGATCGTAATGAAAATCGCTGAGAAGCGCGATGGTGAAGCCATTCAGCTGGCTGGGCCAGCGTCGCAGCGCAATTTCTTTGCGAATTAGACGCGGACGGTTAGGCTCGATCAGCGTCGAATCGACAGCAATCGCCGCTACTCCAGCAGCCGCTACCCTTTTAATGAACTTACGTCGGTTGATCGGAGGAAAAGCCAATCGTTCTCAAGCCTTGACGCAGCTGAGCGTGGACACTCACTGCCTATCCAGAATACCCTGAGATCAACAACTCCGGGTATGCACCCTCAGGTTCCGAAGAGACTAAGGCCGTCCCTCCGCGTCCTCTGGGGATTTTCTCAGCGATCTCTGCGGTCAAACGAGCCGCCGAATACATTGAAAATTACGGGGGGACAGCCCAATCGAACCAGCTTAGAAACTGAACGTAGCCTGCAGATCGATGCGCCGGACCGCGCTGCCCGTCGAGAACGGTCCTCCCTGCAAGGAGTTTGGAACGCCAAAAAAGCTCGACCCCAGGACGCCGCTAGGATTCGCCGCATTTACCTTGTTGAATACGTTGCGAACGTTCACCCCAAACGTGAGATTGTAGCGCCGGTCGGTGCTCGGCCCGCTCATCGAGGGACCCCCGCCGAACAAGGGACCGCGCGGACCCCCACCGCCCCGGGATCCACCTCCCCCGGGCCCGCCATATCCCATGCCTTGGGCGTTCGAGCCTTCTTTCAGTTTCCGACCCAGCCCAAACGTTTTCGTCAAACGCAAATTCAAGCTGACATGTGAGGGGCCGATTTCAGAGTTGATCGGCAACAGCGGCACTCCAGTCGACGGACCTGCCGAGTCGAAAGTGCCCAAAGGCGTGCAATAAATACTAAGGACAGGTTTCGTGGCTTGGCCACACGTCGCCTGGCTGACCAGTCCCGGCCGATCATTGAAGATTGAATCTCCATTCAAATCGGTCGGCGTGGTGATGTTATAGGGGGAACCGGAACTGGCTACCATGAATGGACTCAAACGGAAAAGGTAGGGTAACGCGATGCTCCCTCCAAGAAACAGGCGATGTCTCGTATCAAAGCTCGCCCGACCGTAGTCCTGGCTGATGTTGTAGGAATTCGAGGCGAAGTTCGATACTCCGGAGGCGTCGCTATTCGCGTAATTCAGCGTGTAATAGCCAAACAACTGCAGCTTCGATCCGATCCGCACGTTACTGTTCACGATGAGCTGACTTTGCTTGAAATTCGCTTCAGACACGTACTGGTAGACGTTTCCTCCCCCAGGATTAGGACGGATACTGCTGCCGGAAAACGGCGCGTTGGCATTGATCATCGCGAATTGATCAAATCCCCGCGAATTCAGGTACGTGACCGAAAGCGTCGCCGACTTCGTGACCTGACGCTCGACGCTTAACGCCCCTTGCAGCGTGTACGGAGCATGTAGCCGTGGGCTGATCTCGTAAATCGTGGGTGTCGCCAGGCTGGCACTCGAGAGATCGCAAGCTGTCGCAATCGGGTAGCACGTGGGATTAATGATCACAAACTGCTGCTGAACCACTCCGTTTACCCGCTCAGCCTGCAGAATCTGCTCGGTTTGGAAGCGATCGTAAAACATCCCAAATCCGCCGCGGATCACCACTTTCGGAGGAGCGCTTCTCCCGCCCACGCCCCAGGCAAATCCGAAGCGTGGCGCCCAGTCGCCATGATCATGAATGTAGTTTTGCGTCTCGAAGCGCAACCCATAGCTGAGCGTAATATTCGGCCGCACCTTCCAGTCGTCCTGCACGTACAGCCCCGCGTCATACGTCGTGAGGTTGAAACTCGGCCCCCCCCTGGTAATCGATAACTGGGTAGCTGTTGCAAAGGGCGCTCCCCTCAATTGCTGCTGCGCGTACGAATACGACACAGGGCACGGACTGGTTGCCGGCAGGAACCGCGGGTCAGTGGGATCATGGCACGTAAGATCTGTCGTTCCATTCAGCGAGGAAAACGTAAAAGTACCATTGAAACTCGATGTAGAGTAGTTCGCATCCCGCAACACCCGCACCCGCGCTCCGAACTTGCTCGTATGATTCCCGTGAATCACCGACGTGTAGTTCTGCACCTCGTAGTGATCCTGGTGGTCGATGATGGTCCCCTGATTGTTTCCGCCGCCTCCAAACGCACCGCGTACGTTAATGGTCGGATCAGTGCTTAACGCGTTCTGGCTGTCGCTTTCCCGCAGGTACTGAAACCGTGTTTCGTTTACGACCTTGGCCCCATATACCTGCGTATCGCCGATCTGGACCGTATGCTCATCCGAAACTTGGTTGTAGCCCTGCGAGGGAAGGTTGAACTGCCCGATTCCGTCGTTGTCCTGAGAGTCGCGGAAAAACTGATAGCGCGCTGTCAATGTATTGTTCTTGCTGATCGCATAGTCGAAACGCGGCCCGATGTTGGTCCGGTGCCGCGGGTTCGGCACCGAGTCGAGGATCGTAACCGGGTTGAGATCGGCACCGAGCACCTCCGCATTGATGGCCGCCAGATCGTTGATATTTCGCCGTTCCGCGCTGAAGAAGAACGATGCCTGTTTCCCCAACGGCCCACTGAGGTTCCCGCTGTATTGCGTAGAATCGTATCCCTCCTCGGGTCCGGAATAAGGATTGTGCGAATTAAACGCCGAAGAGTTCCCTAACACAAAGAATTGCCCGTGGAACTTGTCAGTGCCGGGCTTGGTGAAGATCTCAATCCGCCCGTAACCCAGCTTGTCATACTCCGACGAAAATGGATTCTGGTTGATGCGAATCTCGCGAATGGATGCTTTCGGCGGCAGCTGCCCCGCCGTGAATCCATCGATATACATCTGCCCGCCATTTGGCCCGGCCGAAGGTCCGGCGAGCGCCTGCAGGTCCGACAGCAATTCGTCGGGATCATCTGGCAGAGCTTCGAGCTCTTTGCCCGAAATCGTGATCGCACCCGCATTGCTGCTCGGATTGACATCCACCGTTGGCGCGTTCTCCGAAACCTGCACCTTCTGCGTCTCGACCTCGATGGTCACGGCCACGTTGAGGTGCACCGGCTGGTCAGAAATTACAACGTTGTCGTTCTCAAAGAGAGTGAATCCAGTCGCGGCCACCGTCAGCGTGTACTTGCCTGCGGGCAGGCTCTTGAACTCATACATCCCCTGCCCGTTGCTCTGCACCACGATCGGCGAGCCCGTAGCTGGAGTCATAATGACGCTGGCCCCTGAAATCGCGGCGCCTGAAGGATCGGTCACTTGCCCGCGCAATGCTCCCGCCGCCTGCTGCGCGGATGACGGAAACACACAAAGCAACAACAACACAACTATGAATGCCGAACGGAGATAGTACTCAACCTTCATATCCATCTTTCCATTTCTGATGTACAAGGATTGCAATCAAATTCTCGGCTCTACTGCGACGCATCGCCTCCGGGAGCGCCTCCGCCCAGGTTCCACGGTGTCAGCATCATCGCCGAACCCGCGCCGGGCGCAGCTTGCAGGATCGGCTCCACTCCGCTCAGCAGCGTGATTGCCGTATGCGGGCTACCAGGCGTGCCCTCGGTCGCCAGGATGATCACTGCGTCTCCCTTTTGCAGATTCAGATCCGCCAACGTGGCGGTCGGCATCCGGCTCAACATTCGCTGAAAATCGGGCGGGCCACCAGAACGCGTACCCCCGCCATTACCTCCTCCGGACCACGTACTGCCCGCTGGCGAAGGCGTCTGTGCATGTGCAGAATCAGCAGGCTTTGCGCGGCCTTGCGAACCGCCGGCGGCTCCAGGCATCCCAGCTGGCATCATGCTTTTCAGACGCGTGGCAACCATCTGTGCCATTTCAGCCGGAATTTTATGAAGCTGTGAATCGCCGCTGATTTTTACCTGCACTACCTTCTTGCTGGCCAGGTCCTGAATGCTGAGCATTCCCGAACCGGCGTCCACCGACTTCACCGTGGCCGCATATTGCGGAAATACTCCCGCATATACCTCTTCCGCCGTGATCTCAGTGCCGTCCGCGTTCTTATTTCCGCGCGCCCGGAGCTGATCACCCGGATGAATCTCGGCCAGGCTGCTCGGCTTCGCATCCTCCGGCTTGGCCGAGTCCGGCGCATAGCGATGCACCACTGTATCTTTCGTCGTATGGACAACGACGGTCTTCTTTGCCGTCAGGCTTGGAATCGAGATTGTGACTGTTCCAGCCGCCGCATCCACCGATTCCACCAGGCCGCCCAATCCGCGCTTCTGCCAATCCTGCCGAATCTGATCGCTCACCGCCGCAACCGCCGCTTGCGTGATCACAATGACCTCAAGCGCGGAGATGGAATTGCCGTCCGCCGATCCCGATCCGCGCACCCGAATCGTGTCGCCCACGTGCAGATCCTGCACCTCTAAGGGCGTTGCGTTCTTCAGATCCTTATCACCGGGCGCAAGCCTGAGAATGCGCGCCGTCGGTTGCAGGGTTACGGAAAGTTCCGAGCCTGAGGTCGGCGCGAGGGTTAGCGCAGAACCGTTGATTGCTTTGATCGTGCCGATGCGCTTGGCAATGGCGGGCTGAGCGTCCGTGGCTTGCCCATTCGCGGCTGGCGTCCCTACGCCCGAGGCCGTTCCAAAAAGCGCAACCACAAAACTCGCCACTAGCAGTCTGTTTTTTGACGTCATACGCCCACCTCTACTGTAACCCGCCAAAGATAGCGCAACTCCATGATTTACAAAGTTTTACCCAAGACAAAATATCCGTTACAAACAGACCCAAATGAGAGTGCGGAGGCTCTAGCCGCGCACCCAGAGAGTTATCGACGGTGCATCCACCGGAAGCTACGATTTTGCTAAGTGAATTTGTCGAAACCGGGCCGTGGGATGCGTGTATCCATAGTACGTTCATGCGTGTGTTGGGCCATTTCGGCGATCCTCCCGCTGTCTTCGATGGGGCAGGCATTGCCGGAGAAACCCGGCGGAGCCATCCTGCATACGCAGGGTGGAGTGTGGGTCAATGGTTACGAGGCTCACGATTCCTCCGCTGTTTTCCCGGGAGACGTCATCGAAACCAAGCCCGACTCTTCCGCCAATCTTAGCCTGGACGGATCCACGGTCCTGATCGCCCCCGAATCTGTTTCCAAATTCCAAGAAGATCTGCTCGAACTCGATCACGGAGGAGTCTCGGTGGTCACGTCGAAGAGTTTCAAAGTGCGGGTGAACTGCATCCTGGTCGTGCCCGTGATGAATGACTGGACTCAGTATGAGGTGACCGATCTGAATGGAACGGTTCAAGTGGCCGCTCGCAAACTGGACGTAAACGTAGAGCACGAGCGCGGACCCCGTAAAGAAGTGCCAGAGTCCCAACCCTCACAGGAGTCGGCCTCGGTTCACGAAGGTGAACAGAAAAGTTACGACGAGTCGAAAGTCTGCGGTCCTGGCGCACGTCCCACATCTTCATGGGGGGGAATCAGCCCGAAGTGGATTGCCGCAGGCGCGGCGGGAGCGGGAATATTAATCTGGCTGCTGATCCATGGCGGGAACCCGAAGACTCCTGCAAGCCCTTCTCAGCCCTGACCCGCTTGGCCCGCGGTAATCAGCACTCGGTACCTGAACGTTGGGGCAAAAAAGTTACACCCATAGGAACAAAGCATGATCGCGGCCGGTCGCAGCTTTCGCAACGCGCTCCACCACACGCATGCCATTGCTGCCGTTCGTAAACACCACCAACGCCGAGCCGCTTTCTGGGTGCACCATCACAACATTTTTCCACCCACCGTTGTCGCCCCATTGCCAGAGATAGCGCGGCCCACCTTCCTCTTCTATGCCCCAGCCCAAACCCCAAGACAGTGCGCTATTAATGTGCGAGTAGGGCTTCATCATCGATGAGCGCGTCTCGGGTTTCAGATCAAACGCGTCCCCACGCGTTCCAGTGATCCTCCCCAGGAATGCGGAGTAATCGGCGACTGTGGTTAGCAGACTGAAAGCTACATTCGGACTCGTCTCGTTCGGCACCGGCTTGTGCGGCGGCGACAGGACTTTGGTCATCTCTTTCACAATGCGATCGTGATTCCATTGTGCCAGCGGCACGCCGCTCTTCTCAATCAGACCGAACAACTGCTCAGCAAATGCACGGTTGTCGAACGGCTCATCCCCGCGATGGCCGAGAACCAGTCGCTGTCCGGCGTCAGCTCGCCAGAGATATGTCGAAGAGTTCATCCCAAGCGGCTTGAACATGCGCTCCTGCATGAACTGTTCGCAACCTATACCGGTGATCTTCTCAACACAGCGTTGCAGATAGTAGAATCCTTCCCCCGAATATCGGAACTTTGTGCCGGGTTCAAACGCAGGGATTAGCGGCTGGTCGCCTTCATCGCGCCAGTTCGGCAGACCGCTCGAATGACTCAAGATATGCCGCGCCGTAATCCGGTCTCCAAACTCTCCGGTTGGAGCGTCCTCGCTCAGATAATCTCTCAGCGGCCGGTCCAGATTCAGATGGTGTTCGTCGACAAGTTGGAGCACCGCGTATGCGAAGATCTGTTTTCCCATTGACGCGGCTGGAAATATCGAGCCTGCCGAAATTGGTGTTTTGTTTATGGCGTTTGCAACCCCAGCGTAGTGCTGCCATACCAACCGGTCACCATGGATGACTCCCATCCCAAGTCCGGGCAGTTGTGCCAATTCCATTAGCCGTGGCAGCGACACCATAAACTGCTTGTCTGGTGGAACAACCCCTGGTTCCATTTCCGGCGTGTCCCGCCATATCACAAGGGGGGCAAATGAAGCTAGCAATGGAGACGCAACTGCCGTTTGCACAAATTTCCGGCGATTCACGAAATTCATCTTACTTAGACGTGTCAATGGTCCCCACGTTTTAGGGGGTGATCGCGCATAATGCAAACTCCCTTCGAAGTGTCCGGAACACAACTCCAGCCAGGAAGGAAGCACATAAGGGCGTACCGAGCAGGTCCTCACAATAGCCGCGACACATACGAATCCCTGCGAGCCTATAGATTAGGAGTGGTTTTTCGGCAGCCTGCTGGGCTGTCCGGGAGAAATGCAGAACATCGAGCCGTTAGCCGTTCCGGTATCTTCGACGCCCCTTGTTCAAAACTGAGTCCTGGGTACTGAGTACTGAGTACTGTTTCACAGAATTCTCTCGTGCGTGTACCCGGCCGACTCCAGAGCCGCCAGCAGTTCGGAAATGTGCTCTGGCCCGCGGGTTTCCATCGTGATGTCGATCGCCGTGTCGCCAAGATTGACTCCGTGGTAGGCCCGGTCGTACGAGGTCTCCACGATATTCGCCCGATGATCCGCGAGAATTCCGGTGAGCCTGTGCAAAGCGCCGGGATAGTCCGGAAGGTGAACGCGCAGCCTCACCAGCCGTCCATCTTTCACCAAGCCGCGCTCGATGATGCGCGAGAGCAGTGTCACATCGATGTTTCCGCCGCACACCAGCACAGCCACTCGCTTGTCTTGCAGCGGCAGCTTGCGATTCAGCACGGCCGCGATGGCTGCCGCTCCCGCCCCTTCAGCCAGCGTCTTCTCGCGTTCCAGCAGCAGCAGAATGGCGTTGGCGATCTCCTCTTCTTCCACCGTGACGATGTCGTCCACGTACTTCTGCACCAGCGGCAGCGTCTTCTCTCCTGCACGACGCACCGCGATTCCGTCGGCAATGGTCTTTGCCGATTCGAGCGTCACCGGCTTTCCCTGCGCCACTGCGGCTTTCATCGACGGAATCCGCGCCGGCTGCACTCCGTACACCTTCACCTTGGAATTCGTTTCCTTCACTGCGCAGGAGATGCCGCCGATCAGCCCGCCTCCCCCGATCGGAGATACGATGACCTCAATGTCGGGATGCTGTGACAGAATCTCCAGCCCGAGCGTTCCCTGCCCTGCAATCACGGCATCATCGTCGAAAGCATGAATCAGAGTCAGACGATCCTGCTCGCTCAGTTCGATGGCCTTGCTATAGGCCTCGTCGTAGTTAGGGCCGTAGAGCACAACCTCAGCTCCATATGCACGCGTCGCCGAAACCTTGGTCAGCGGAGTGGGCAGCGGCATCACGATCCGTGCCCTGATTCCGTGCCGTCCCGCGTGATACGAAACCCCCTGTGCGTGGTTGCCGGCCGAAGCTGCAATCACGCCACGCGCGCGCTCGTCACTCGTCAGTGTGAGCAATTTATTCAGCGCCCCGCGCTCTTTGAACGCGCCGGTGCGCTGCTGGTTGTCCAGCTTAAGAAAGATGGAATTCTGGGTCAGCCCGGAAAAAGTCTCCGAATGTGTGCACGGCGAGACGCGGATATCTGCACGAATCCTGTTGAGGGCGGAATGGATATCCGAGAGTTGAATCATTGCCGGGGGAAAGTGGCACAGTCGCTAGAACCGCCAGAACGCTCCACCACCGACGAAGAAGTTATGCTGGCGCGTCTTGCCCGTCGGAGCCAGCGGGAAAATCCGGCTGTCCTGCCCAGAAATCGCGCACGTCCATGCGTATGCTGAGCTTTCTCCAGACTTTCACATCAAGTCCAAATCCAGCCTCGATGACCGCACTGGTCGTGGACTTACCAGGATTGGTGCCACCGTAAATTAGTTGGTAGTTTTGGCTAATGTGGCCGAACCCAGCTCCAAAGCTGATCCACGGGGAAACTGCAGTGGTGGGAAAAAGGTTCATTCGCGCGGCTGGAGTGACAAACAGTTTCTTCATATCGGAAGGCACGACCGAGTTCCCGTATTGGCCCGCATTCAGATCAATGTCCCAGTTGTATACGAGCAGTCCTTCGGCCGAGACTGAGTAGATGGGAGTGACCCAAAAACGTCGCGCATACTCGCCCTCGAATGTCAGGCCCTTGCCGGTGTGAATGATGGGATCGAAGTAGGTCGCGTTCTGAATGCCTTGATCGCTGATAAACGTGCGGCCTAGGAGCCCACCGACTTCATTCTTTTCGTCCTGTGCGACCGCCGAGATCGAAAGTATTGTCGCCACGGTGAGCACTGCAAGACAAAGCCGTTTGCCAGACATTTCCCCTCCAGCGAGGTTCCCTACCCTTAATGGTTACGGCGGTAAGGACATAGCCTAGCACGATCAAGCCGGTTTTGGACCCTACGAGAACTAATCTTTCTGTTCAAATCTCGTGGAAGGCCAACTGTCCTCCGCGACCTCTGCGGGTTTTCTCCGCGTCCTCCGCGGTTCAGTCTTTTGGTCTCAACAAACTCACCGCGCGTTCTCTCAACTGAACGATCTCTTCGCCGAATGCTAAAATAGAAAGATTGCATGCCAGTCCAAGACCTCACTGTAAGCGATTCCCCCGAGTTGAAAAAGAAGAAGTCTCAGGAGAATACGCGATCGACACCCGCTGAAACCCGGCCGCAAAAAGTCGGGTTCGTCAGCCTGGGCTGCCCCAAGAATCTCGTCGATAGCGAGGTCATGATGGGCATGCTGGCACGCGCAGGGGCCGAACTCACCCGCCGCGCCGAGGACGCCGACGTTATCGTCGTCAATACCTGCTCATTCATTGACAGCGCGCAGCAGGAATCGGTCAACACAATCCTCGAGATGGCCGGACACAAGACCGCGGGCCGCGCGAAAAAACTAGTCGTCGCCGGATGCCTGGTTGAACGCTTCCGCGATCAGATTCGCAAAGACATCCCCGAAGTCGACGCCGTCATAGGCACTGGCGAGCTAGTCAATATTCTTTCGGCGACGGGCCTCACACCGGCACCACGGCAGTCGAATTCTCCTTTCGTAGTCCTTAACTCGCGCCCCGAAGGTGACGCCCGCGCCGCACAAGGACGCTTCTCGCGCGAAACCTGGGACGGCGCTATCGCCGACCTGCCAAACTATCTCTACGACGAAGACACGCCGCGCATTCTCGCAACGCCCGGGCACATGGCCTACATCAAGATCGCCGAGGGCTGCGATCATCCCTGCACGTTCTGCATCATTCCGCAGTTGCGCGGTCAGTTCCGCTCGCGCCGCTTCGAGTCGGTGATCGCCGAGGCCGAACGCCTGGCGCAGTCGGGAGTCCGCGAAATCACCCTCATCGGGCAAGACACTACCTGCTACGGCGAAGATTTCGGCTTGAAAGATGGGCTCGCGCTTTTGCTCGAGAAACTCGCTGGCGTTGACGATCTCCGCTGGGTCCGCTTTCTCTACGCCTATCCCAATAAGATTACCGGTAAACTTCTCGAGACCATCGCCGCGCACGAGAAGATCTGCTCCTACATGGATGTCCCTTTGCAGCACGCCTCAGCCTCGGTGCTCAAGCGCATGAAGCGCGGCGGTGGCAGCGACGTTTTCCTCAAGTCGATTGAGAAAATGCGCCGAGTGATTCCCGATCTCACGCTGCGCACATCGTTCATCGTCGGATTCCCCGGAGAGACCGAAAAAGAATTCGAAGAGCTTTGCGACTTCGTGCGCGAGGCCCAGTTCGACTGGATGGGCGCTTTCTCGTACTCCGATCAGGACGGCGCGCGCGCCTATGATCTTGACAAGAAGCACTCGCCGCGAGAGATCGAACGACGCCGCAAGCATCTGATGTCGATCCAGCGCCAGATCAGCAAAAAGAAAAAGAAAGCCCTGGTTGGCCGCGAATTCGATCTTCTGCTCGAAGGCGAATCCGAAGAAAGCGAACTCCTGCTGGAAGGCCGGACTCCAATGCACGCTCCGGAGATTGACGGCAAGGTGTTCGTCAACGAATTCCCCGAAGACTTGGACCCGAAGCCGGGCCAGTTCTATCGCTGCCAGATTACCGAAGCCCACGATTACGATCTGGTGGCAAAGATCATCTAAGCAATGCAACGGTTGTTTTTTCAATTTGCACCGACATCTTCCTTCTACAATGGCTAGGCCCATGCCCCGCAAGCACACCGTCAAAGTCCGCTGCCCAATCTGCAAGAAGGCGGTCAAAAGCACCGACTCCGACTTCCCTTTCTGCAGCGACCGCTGCCGCACGATCGATCTCGGCAAATGGTCCAGCGGCTCCTATGTAATTTCGTCACCAGTGAAGGACGCCGAAGAATTGATCCAGGAGGGCGACATCGACGATCAGGACAGAGACAGCTAGATGGCCGACTCCGAAGGCCCCAGCGCTCCCCTCTGGGCTACTCTCACCGCAACGTTCTTCGGCATCGGCCACATGCGCCCCGGCCCCGGCACATGGGCGTCAGCTGCCACCATGCTCCTCTGGGCGGCACTCGCTCACACCCTGCCATATCCCTTGCGCACACCGATCCTTATCGGCCTCGCAGCCGTCGTCACCCTTGTAGGTATTCCCGCCGCAACCCGCGCTGCCCGCGCCTCGGCCAGGAAAGATCCCAGCTTTGTGATCATCGACGAAGTCGCCGGACAACTTATCTCGCTCATCGCCGTTCCGCTCTCGTGGAAAACTTTTCTCGCCGGTTTTATACTTTTTAGAGTTTTCGACATTCTCAAGCCACCTCCTGTCCGACAATTGGAGCGACTGCCAGAAGGCACGGGGATCGTGCTAGACGATGTCGCAGCCGGAATATATGCTCTCGCGGTCATGCAACTTCTCATTCACTGGGGTCTACTAAAATAGGTTTGAAGGGGCACGGCTTCAGCCGTGCCGTTCGGACCCAATCAAGGCAGAGGCTCTAAAGCCTTTCCTTTTGCTACTCGGTACTCATCCATGGGATTTTCCGATCGTATCCTCGGCAAGAAAAATGCAAACGGCGCTCCGCACATTGAATCGGTGGCTCCATCCGCAGCACTGGCCGGGGGCGAACTGCGCATCACCGGTTCCGGCCTGCGCCCACCGCAATTGGGGCGCCCCAAAGTTAAATTCGGAGACTACGAAGGGTCCATCATCGTCAGCTCCGACGGATTCGTTGTCGCACGCGTTCCCGAAGGCGCGACGTCCGGTCCGGTCGTGGTCGCAACCGACGGACACGTCAGCAATCCTCAGACGGTCAAGGTCGCAGTCCCGATCGCCGAGAATCTCCATCCGGTCACCAATCCCGCAATCGATGCCGAAGGCGACATCTATGTCACTTTCTCCGGATCGCGCGGCCAGAAAGTCCCGGTATCGATCTTCAAGATCGATACCGACTACAACGTGAAGCCGCTCGTCTCGGAGATGATGAACCCAACCTCCATTGCCTTCGACCGCCAGGGACAGATGTACGTCTCGTCACGCTTCGACGGCGCCGTCTATCGTGTCGCGCAAAACGGCACCATGACGACGTACGCCGAAGGCATGGGAGTCGCCACGGGCATCGCCTTTGACCGCGAAGAGAGTCTCTACGTCGGCGACCGCAACGGCACCATCTTCAAGATCGCGCGCGATCAGCAGGTCTTCGTTTTTGCCACGCTCGAGATGAGTGTCTCGGCGTATCACCTGGCGTTCGACCCCCATGGGGACCTCTTCGTCACCGGTCCCAACGACCGCGTCTTCAAAATCGACCCTAGTGGAACGGTAAGTACGTTCTACAAGGGGCTCGGACGCCCGCAAGGACTAGCATTCGACGTAGATGGCAACCTCTACGTCGCAGCCTCGCTCGCTGGCACCCGCGGCATCGTCAAGATCACTCCCGACGGCAAAGCCAAGCTCGAAGTTTCAGGCCATGGCCTGGTAGGTCTGGCTTTCGCACCGGGACGTAGCGTCATCCTTGCAACGACAAGCGGTGTGCATCATCTCTCATGGAATATCCAGGGCCTCCGTCTGCTTCCAGAATGATTTCGAATTCCTCTGCGTCCTCTGCGGATGTTCTCAGCGTACTCTGCGTTTCAAGCTTTTGTACTGTTAAACTTCTAAACGGTGAACGCCGAAATCATCGCGGTGGGTTCCGAGATGCTCACTCCCCATCGCATCGATACCAACTCGCTCTACCTGACCGAACAACTCAACCTGCTCGGTATCGATGTAGTTTTCAAAAGTATTGTCGGCGACAACCTCCGACACCTTGTCGCCGCCGCCCAGCATGGCCTTTTCCGCTCTGACATTCTCGTCTTCAGCGGCGGACTTGGCCCGACGGAAGACGACCTCACCCGCGAAGCCGTTGCCGAAGCGCTCGGCGTCAGTCTCCGGCGCGATCCAGAGATTATCGCCAAATTGGAGAAGCGTTTTGCCGACCGCGGCTGGAAGATGACGCCCAATAACGCCAAACAGGCCGACGTCATCGAAGGCGCAACCGTATTGCCCAACCCAAACGGCACAGCACCCGGACAGTGGCTATCGGGAGAATTCGAGGCACGCGAGCGGATTGTCATCCTCTTGCCCGGACCACCCCACGAAATGAAGGCGCTCTTCGAGCAGGAAGTTCGTGATCGGCTCCGCGCCAAAGTCCCTCCAGCACATCTATTCACCCGGACATTAAAGGTCGCAATGCTCGGCGAGTCAGCCGTCGACGCACGTGTCGCCCCGATCTACAAGCGCTACCCGGACGTAGAGACCACAATTCTCGCTGGAGCGGGAGAGATCGAACTGCACTTCAAAACGCGTGCCGCAACTCTGGAGGCTGCGCAAACTCGCGCCGACGAAGTCGCCGATCTGGTGGAAGTTGAATTGGACGATGCGGTCTATTCGCGCGATGGTCAATCGCTCGAGCAAATTGTCGGATATTGGCTCCAGATGCGTAACGCCACGCTGTCCGTAGCGGAATCCTGTACCGGAGGTCTCTTGGCCGAGCGCATCACTTCGATTGCCGGCAGTTCGCGCTATTTTGTCGGCGGAGCGGTCGTCTATTCGAACAATCTGAAGGCGGAATTCGCCGGCGTCCCCGCCGAAATGATCGAACGACACGGAGCCGTCAGTCGCGAAGTGGCAGCTGCCCTCGCGGAAGGCATCCGCTATCGCTGCGAATCAACGTTGGGAGTCGGAGTCACCGGCGTGGCTGGCCCGGGTGGAGGTTCGCCCGAAAAACCTGTTGGCCTGGTATTTCACGCCGTTGCCAGCGACACTGGAACCGAAATCGTGGAACGCAACTTTCCCGGCGATCGCAAACGTATCCGCCGTTTCGCCTCAACCATGGCACTCGATATGGTGAGAAGGAAACTGATGTGAAGGAGCCACGAGCTTCGAGCTACGAGCGAAAACCTAAAGCTCGTATCTTGTAGCTCGAAGCTGCTTTTATGCGCCTCTTCCTCGCTCTCGACATCGACGACCCCATCTGCGAACGCATCACCCGCTTCGTGGACGGAGTCCGCAACTTCTTCCCCGACGCCCGCTGGGTCAAAGCGGAATCTCTTCACGTGACTTTGAAATTCATTGGTGAGCAGCCCGACAACGCCGTCGAGAAGATCAAGCGAGCTCTGAAAGATATTTCTGCCGCCACCACCGAAATTACGTTTTGCGGCTACGGTTTCTTCCCGACACCAAAATCAGCGCGCGTCTTCTGGATCGGAATGGAGTCTGGTCCGCAACTCGTGCAACTCGCGGCGGCCATCGACGAAAGAATGGCAAATCTCGGAATCAAGAAAGAAGATCGCGCCTTCAGTCCGCACTTAACCCTGGCTCGCGCCGTAGGAGGATCAGGTTCACCTCGCTGGCGCAAAGGAGACGGGCCCAATCGCTCTTTTTCCTATCTGCAAGAAAAGCTGTCCGCGCTTCCCGTCCCCGAGTTTGGTACCATGATTCCCCGCGAGTTCGTTCTGTACCAAAGCCAACTCTCCCCGAAAGGATCCAGGTACACAAAACTGGCAAGATTCGCACTGCAGTCCTAGGACGCCTTCTCTAATCGGGGATTTCAGATTTAAGATTTTAGATTGCAGATTGTATGGAACTCGAGTCTTCGGAAATCTGAAATCTACAATCTTCAATCTAAAATCACCAGAACTCATGTCCCGCTCGGCACTCATCCTCGCAGCCGCGTATCTCCTCGGCTCCATCCCGTTCGGCTATCTCCTTGTCCTAATTTTCCGCGGCGAAGACGTTCGCCGCACCGGCAGCGGCAACATTGGCGCGACCAATGTCTCGCGTAAATCACCCGCCCTCGGTGCCCTCACACTCATCCTCGATGCTGCCAAGGGATTTCTCGCGGTTGAGCTAGCTGCGTACTTCGGCCGAGCCGCAGCCGATCCCCGCCTCATGGCTGCCGCAGCCCTTCTCGCCATCACAGGACATATGTTTCCACTCTGGCTCCGACTCCGCGGCGGCAAGGGCGTCGCCACCGCTCTCGGCGGATTCCTGCGATTCGTTCCTCCGGCAGTTGGTGTTGCCGTTATCATCTTCGTAATCGTCGTGCTCATATCGCGCCGCATCTCCGTTGGATCGATCGTGACCGCCGCATTCTTTCCAGCCACGGTGTGGACTCTTAAGCTATCGCGGGATCCTGCTGTTCTAGCGCTGATCGGGGTGGCTTCCTTGCTGATTATTGGCCGTCACTACAACAACATTCTTCGACTGATATCTGGCGAAGAGCCGCGATTGTCCCTGAGGCGCAAATGAGCCAGATCGCCATCATCGGCGCCGGGGCCTGGGGCACGGGTCTGGCCGTCGTCCTGGGACGCAAGGGATCCCATCGCGTCCGCATCTGGGCGTACGAGGCAGATGTCTGCGACTCGATCAATCACCAGCACGTTAACGAGAGATTTCTGCCCGGCCGCCCCCTTCCGCAGACGGTAACAGCCAGCAGCGATTTCTCCACTGTTCTCGATGGCCCCGAGATCATCGTCAGCGTCATGCCTTCGCAGCATTGCCGCGCCCTCTTCGCCAAGATGCGCCCTTTCATTCGCCCGCGAACCCTCATCGTCAGCGCAACCAAGGGTCTGGAGGAAGGCTCGCTGCTGCGGATGACAGAAGTGATTCAACAGGTGCTGACGATCAACGACAACCCCGAGGGTGCCCCACCCTTGTCGCGTTCTTTGCGGCAGGGTGGGGATTTTGACTTTTCCATCGGCGCCTTAAGCGGCCCCTCGTTCGCCCAGGAAGTCGCTCGCGGCGATCCGACCGCCATCACCATCGCCTCGCAAAGTCCCGAGTTGCTCACCACCATCCAGCAGGAATTCAGCGACGTAAGCTTTCGCGTCTACACCAACCAGGATGTCGTTGGTATAGAACTCGGCGGCGCGCTGAAAAACATCATCGCGATCGCCGCCGGCATCTGCGACGGCCTCGGCCTCGGACACAATTCCGTCGCTGCCCTCATCACCCGCGGCCTTGCAGAAATGACGCGTCTGACCCTCGCTTGCGGCGGCCGCGCGGAAACCATGTCCGGACTTGCCGGCCTCGGTGACCTCGTACTTACCTGCACAGGAGGCCTCTCCCGAAACCGGAGCGTCGGTGTCGAACTCGGCCGCGGCAAGAAGCTACCCGAAATCATCGAGGGCATGCACGGCATGGTCGCCGAAGGAGTGTTCACCACAACCGCCGCAGTCGGCCTGGCTCACGCGCGCGGTGTAGAGATGCCCATCACCGAACAGATGCACGCCATCCTGCACGAAGGCAAGTCCCCAAAAGAAGCCCTCCAGGAACTAATGGCGCGCACCGGCAAAAGCGAGATCGCGACCTAAGATTTTCCCTCGTGTACCTTAGTGTCCTTAGTGGTGAATGTTCTTGCTGAGTCCACCGCCACCCGATTTTCAATCACATCTCCGCACTGTCCCCGCGTGTTACTCTTTACCCGATTTTTCGGGAGGCTTCGATGCGTCTGAGCCCAATCGCCGCCGTCTTATTCTCGCTTTGCTGCAGCAACGCTTCAGCCCAATCCAAAACCCTCGCTGAGCGCTTAGGCTATCCCCGCGACTCGAAGCTTCTTATCATCCACGCCGACGATCTTGCGGTCTCCCACTCTGAAGATGCCGCCAGTTTCGACGCCCTCGACAGGCACGCGGCCACGTCCGCCAGCATCATGGTTCCCTGCCCGTGGCTCACCGAAGTCGCCGCCTATGCCAAGTCGCATCCCGACGCCGATCTCGGACTACATCTCACACTCACGGCCGAGTGGAAGACAGACCGTTGGGGCCCGGTCGAATCCAAGGACAAAGTCCCGAGCCTGCTCGATCCTGACGGATACCTATGGCCCGAAGCCGCCCCCGCTCTCGAGCACATCAAAGCCGACGAGGCCGAGCGCGAAATCCGTGCACAGGTCGAACATGCAATCGCCATGGGTATCCATCCCACCCATCTCGATAGCCACATGGGTATTATCTTCTTGCGCCCAGATCTAATAGCGGTCTACGTCAAAGTTGCTCATGACTACAAGTTACCGTTCCTGGGAACGCTCACTCCCAATGCTTCGCCGAACCTGAAATCTCCGTTTTCGGAAAGCGACATTCTTCTCGATTCGGTGATCATCGCCACCCCCAACGTCCAGCCCGCCAATTGGAAGAATTTCTACCTCGATGCGATCAAGAATCTTAAGCCCGGCCTGACAGAGATCATCGTTCACCTCGCCCATGACGACGCCGAATCCCAGGCAGTCATGGTTGATCACACCGACTACGGCGCAGCCTGGCGCCAGCGGGACTATGACGCGATCACCAGCCCTGACTTAAAGAAGGCTCTGGAAGACAATCACGTAATCCTGATCCGATGGAGTGACCTAAAGAAGCTCCAGAACCACTAGCGCCGGCGTCCCCGACCGGGAACAACACGAAAACCTGAAGCCGCGGCGGCACTCCGCTTTGAAAGGCTGGGTGTATAGTGTCGGCTGCTGGAAGCAAATATGGAAATCGCTGTTAAGGAGGCCTCGAACCTTCCGCGCAAGCTCGGCTTGATCGACGCGCTGGCAATCGTGATTGGCATGGTGATTGGTGGCGGGATTTTCCTGGTGCCGAATCTGATCGCCCGGGAACTGAAATCTGTGACCGCGATTCTGGCGGTCTGGGTATTTGCCGGCGTGATCTCGTTCTTGGGCGCGCTGGCATGCGCCGAGCTTGGCACCGCCCTACCATCCACCGGTGGGCAATACGTCTTTCTCCGCGAAGCCTACGGTCCGCTGGTGGGATTTCTTTGTGGCTGGTCCATGTTCTTGGTTGCACGGACTGCGCAGGTGGCCTGGCTGGCAGTAACGATGGCGATGTACATCTCCTATTTCTTTCCGCTATCCGCGCTAGTGTCGAAGTGGCTTGGGATCTTCGCGATCGCGCTGTTCACCGGAATCAATTATCGCGGCGCCACCGCCGGGGCAATCGTTCAGAAAACGTTCACGCTGGCTAAGGTCATCGGCTTGCTGGTTATCATCTGCAGCGCCCTTTTGTGGGGCAGTAAAGCGGCGCCGATTCCGGCAGGAGTTGCCGGAGGAATCTCAGTCAGCAGCTTCGGGGTTGCGCTGATCGCATCGCTGCTGGCCTACGACGGCTGGGTGCAGCTGACCTTCGTTGCCGGCGAGATCCGCAACCCGCGGCGGAATGTGTTCCTTGCGCTCACTCTTGGGTCGGTCGCATGCATCGCCATCTACTTGCTGGCGAATATGGCTTATTTGCGCGTCCTCCCGATCTCCGAAATCGCCGCGAGCGATCACGTCGGTGCCACGGTGGCTAGTCGCGTGCTCGGCTCCCGCGGAGGCAGCCTGGTTTCGCTGATTATCCTCGTGTCGATCATCGGGACCCTGAATGGCTGTTTTCTTACCAGTCCGCGGATTTATTTCGCCCAAGCGCGCGATGGCCTCTTCTTTCGGAAGTTCGGCGAGGTACATCCGCGGTATGAAACGCCAGGATTTTCGATCCTGGCTCAAGGCCTCTGGGCGGCCGTGCTCGTCGTGAGCGGCTCCTACGAAACTCTCCTCGATTACGCGATGTTCGCAATGTGGTTCTGGTATGGCCTGATGGTCGCGGCCGTGATCGTACTGCGCTATAAGCAGCCGGATCTCGCGCGTCCTTATCGGATGTGGGGATACCCAGTAACGCCAGCGCTGTTCGTGGCGATCGCGTGCTGGTTCCTGGTGAATATGCTGAACACGCGACCGCTTCCGTCGGTCGCCGGGCTGCTCTTGATCGCGACCGGAATCCCCGTCTACTTTCTGTGGGCCCGCCCACGCAATCAAGCCGAGTCCACAACGGTCTGATTTGAGGGTTCGCGCAGGTCTGGCTGCCCAGGAGGTTAACGGGATCGACGCAGGCCATTTAAGGATTTCTGCTTAATTAGCGCTTGTGGCGGCTCGCCTGGCGTAGCAGCGACCCACGCCCCAAAATCCATGCCCCCGGGCACATTCCCTCAGGTACTTTCGTAACCTCCAAACCCCGTGCCAGTGGCTCAATCCCGCCCATTCCCCGATAAAATTCTATAGATACCCTTGAAATCCGCCGCCACTCCGCCTCTGGCGTCTGCGACGAGCGAAGGGAAAAACTTGTCCTCGACAGAGTCCAATCACGCCCGCATCCCGATCATCTACCTCATCCTTGGGGTGTTGCTGGCCATCAGCATTATCCCGATGTATTTCTATTCGTCGCAGGTAGAAGCCAGCAACGGCGAACGGCTGAAGACCAACGAAAAGCTCTTACAGAACACGGTCACGCGCTCGCTGGCCGACGATCTCTCACAGCACGAACGCTCCCTGCGCTTGATGCTCGCCAATCTGTCATCAGCGATTCAAGTGGCCTCCGGCGGCGATATCGGTGAGAAGAATATCGAAGCTCCCGAATTGCGCGCTCTCCTGGAAAATTTCGTGTCCTCCTCCGACGAGATCGCCTATGCCACTCTGTTGAACTCTGAAGCCAAGGGCATCCGCGCCGGAAAAATCTCTCCTGATGCTTTTCTGCAGCGCGAACTGGAGCGTGCCTACGCCGCAGCCCGCGACGGCCGCGTCTATAACGGACAGGCGCTGGTTGTCGGTGAGGGAAAGAACGCCCGCACCGTCTTCATCGTCAGTTCGCCAGTGCAATACGGCCCGCGCTTTCTCGGAATGATCGCGTCGGTAGTCGATCTCCAATTCCTGATTCGCCGCCTGCGTGAGGTCGGCGGCGGTCTCACGCCCTATGTCGTCGATGCCCAAGGACGCCTGGTCGCCGCGGCCACACCCGAATTTGCCACCGGCCAGGATATGAAGAATCTCGACATCGTTCGCAACTTCGTCGAGAGTGGCAATAAGGTTCAGCTCGCCGAAACGCGCGAATTCAACATGAACTCTGGCTCCGAGCATATCGAGATGCTCGGCACATACAGCCCCGTCACCTCGCTCGACTGGGCTGTGATCGTGCAAAAGCCCCTGCGCGACGCCTATCGCGATGTGTATGACATGCAGCGCACCGCTCGCCTGCTGGCCATCCTGATGGTGCTGTTAAGTATCGGCGTAAGCATCTTTGCCGCCCGCCGCATCACCAACCCGCTGAAGGTGCTCACCCAGTCCAGCCGCGCACTCGCCAAGGGAGATTTCTCCCAGCGCGTTCACTTGTGGAGCCGCACCGAAATCGGCGAACTGGCTCAAACCTTTAACAGCATGTCCGAAGAACTCGAACGCTTCGTCGAAGATCTGAAACGCGCCGCCGATGAGAACCTGGCCCTGTTCATGGGCTCCATCCAAATGCTTGCCGGCGCCGTCGATGAAAAGGATCCCTACACCCGCGGTCACTCCGACCGCGTCACTCGCTATTGCCTGATGATCGCCAAAGAAATGAACCAGCCCTCATCGTTCATGGAGATCCTGCAGGTCTCAGCGCAGCTCCACGACGTCGGCAAGATTGGCATCGAAGATCACATCCTGAAAAAACCCGGCGCGTTGACCGAAGAAGAATTCGAGGTGATGAAGACCCACACGACGAAGGGCGCCAACATTCTGCGTCCCGTCACCCAGTTGGCCGAAATGCTCCCCGGCATCGAGTTGCACCACGAGGCGCTCGACGGCCGCGGATACCCTTACGGACTGAAGGGCGATCAGATTCCGCTCCTCGCTCGCGTCATCGCTGTAGCCGACACCTTCGATGCGCTCACCACCAACCGTCCTTACCAGCAGGCGCACACACCCGATCAGGCTCTGCAGATCATCAAGAACCTGGCCGGAAAGCGCCTCGACCCTGCCGCCGTTGCCGCCCTGCTCGCGGTTTACGAGCGCGGAGAGATCAAGATCCAGCGCTTCACGATCAAGCGCCCCATCCTGCAACCGCAGCCCCAACCGGCGGCTGCCACCGTAGCACCCGCGCCACCAGAAGCTGCCCAATTAGAACGAACTCGAGTCTGACCTCGCAGGAATCGACGCCGCAGTACCACTTGTGAGCTGGGCTGCTCGCTGTCCCTGCCCGCGTCTTCACGAGAACTCCCGCACGGTCGGCTTTCCGGCAATCCTCGCCCGTCTACGCCGCGTTATAATTGGCGCGCACATGTCTTTGGTCCCTGGCACCAAGCTTGGCCAATATGAAATCCTCGGACCTCTCGGCGCCGGCAGTATGGGCGAAGTCTACCGTGCCCGCGATTCCCGTCTGAATCGCGACGTCGCCATCAAGGTTCTCCCCAAGCTTTTATCGGCTGAACCAGATCGCCTGCAGCGCTTCGAGATCGAGGCCAAAGCCGTCGCCGCTCTGAGTCATCCCAACATTCTCTCTGTCTTTCAAATGGGAACTCACGACGGAGCGCCTTACCTGGTAACCGAGCTTCTGGAAGGAAAGACCCTCGGCGAGAGCCTGCGACGTGGACCCTTGCCCTTGCGTCAGGCGATTCAGTTCGGCGTGCAGATTGCGCACGGGCTGGCAGCCGCACACGGAAAAGGCATCGTGCATCGCGATCTCAAGCCAGAAAACCTGTTCGTCACCAAGGACGGACGCATCAAGATTCTCGACTTCGGTCTGGCCAAAGTCGCCCCATCACCGCAGACGCCGACAAACCTGGCAACCACCATCACGCGACTTGGAGTTGCGATGGGAACGGTGGGCTATATGTCCCCCGAGCAGGTCCGCGGGCAAGCGACCGACCATCGCACTGACATTTTCGCCTTCGGCGCAATCCTCTATGAGATGGTCATGGGCCAACGAACGTTTCAGAGAGCCACCGAGGCCGACACCGTTAGCGCCATTCTCAACGAAGAGCCGACCCCCATCACGCAACTATCGCCGGATATGCCGCTGGCGTTGGAGCGCGTAATTCGCCGCTGCCTCGAAAAGAATCCGGAGCAACGGTTCCACTCCGCTTCTGATCTCGCCTTCGCGCTCGAGGCATTGTCGGATCCGGTATATGCGCTCAGCGGTGCTCACCCCATCCCCGTTGAACCGCCAAAACAGCACCGGCTTTTGTCGATCGCTGTTGCCTTGGTCGTTCTCCTGGTAGGCGGTTTTCTGGGATATCTCTGGCTGCAGCCGGCCCCAGGGCCCAGCGTGGCGAATTACGTTCAACTCACGCATGACGGCCAGCCCAAGAGCCTGATCGGAACCGACGGCGCGCGGCTTTTCCTGGCGATGGGTGTGGGGGGCTCGGCTAGCTTCTCACTTCGCGGGATCGCAGAGTTGTCGATCGCCGGAGGATTGCCGAAGAAGATCGACGTAATGACGTCTGCGGATATGGTCCCGCTAAGCCTCTCGCCTGACGGCTCGCAGCTTTTGCTCATCGAGGGACAAGGTGCTCCTCCGAAAGGACCCCTGAGCAGCGTCCCGATTCTTGGCGGATCTTCGCGCAGAATCGGTGACTTCGTCGCAGAAACGGCCGCATGGTCCCTCGACGGAAAACTGCTGGCTTATACCAATCTCGGTGACTTGTATATTGCCAAAGCCGATGGCGGCGAACCGCGCAAACTGGTCAGCATTAACGGCGATATCCGCAATGTCACTTGGTCGCCTGACAGTTCTCACCTGCGGTTCGACTCTTCGGAAACCGCTGGAACGGTGGGCTTGCAAATCGAGCGCGAAGTCTCAGTGGATGGCACTGGACTGCATTCTTTGCTCCCGGGCTGGCACAATCCACCCGACGAGTGCTGCGGCAAGTGGACTGCCGACGGTAAGTATTTCCTCTTTCAGTCCCAGGGCCAGATCTGGGCTCTCGCGAACGCAGGTATTTTCCGATCCGCTCCCAAGCCGACCCTCTTGACCTCGAGCCCCATGACGTTGTCGCTACCGCTTCCCAGCAAAGACGCCAAGAAATTATTCGTCATCGGCCGCACGTACCGTGGCGAGTTGGTTCGGTTCGATGCAAATACGTCGCGATTCCTGCCTTTTTTGAATGGTATCTCGGCCGAGTACATCGACTTTTCCAAAGACGGCAAGTGGATCACGTATACGTCCTATCCTGATGGTACGCTTTGGCGCAGCCGGATTGATGGCTCCGAACGCCTGCAGCTTACATTCGCGCCCATTTCGCCTATTCTTCCGCGCTGGTCGCCCGACGGAAAAACCATCCTCTTCTTCCAGTTCGCTCAAGGAGCGGACAAGCCTGCAAGGATCTACCAGGTTTCTCCCGATGGCGGAAGTCCCCGCCTTCTGCTGCCCGATGATTCCGGCCAGCAGCTTGATCCCAACTGGTCGCCCGATGGCAGCAAAATCATCTTCTCGGGCGAGTCAAACAATCCGGCTTCATCGATCCGTATTCTCGACTTGTCCACCCGCCAGCTTTCTTCTCTGCCTGCTTCTGACGGTTTGTATTCGCCGCGCTGGTCTCCTGACAACCGCCATATTTCGGCATTCTCCGCCGACTCCAAAACCTTGCTGTTGTTCGATCTGGGCACGCGCAAGTGGACGGAACTGGTGAAAGGCTCCCTGGGCTGGCTCTGCTGGTCCCATGACGGACAATTTGTGTATGTACTGGATTACCGCCAGAAAAGTGCAGTGATGCGAGTACGTGTCAGTGACGGGAGAATTGAGCAAGTCGCCGACGTGAAGGACTTCCTCGCCACCGGCCGCTACGGCGCGGCCTTGGCTCTGACTCCCAACGACGAACCCCTCCTGCTGCGTGACACCGGTACACAAGACGTCTACTCGGTAGACTGGCAATCAAGATAGCTCATCGTGGCTCGGGCGCATCGCCCGCGCCCTGCAAGTGTCCCCAACTCTACAACGCCGCCACCCGCCGCTGTATCAGCAGGAAATAGAGCGCCACCAGGATTAGTAAGAATCCATTCACTCCCAATACAACGGGCGCGGTGTAAGCCGGCACCAGCCATCCTGAAACCAGATTCCCGATGGGCATGCCGCCACGAAATGCGAAATTGTAGACGCTCATCACCCGCCCGCGCATCTCGTTGGTCACGCTCAACTGCACCAGCGATGTCACAGTCGCAAAGACCGCCATCATCGATGCCCCGACCAGCAGCAGCATGGCGTAACTCACGGGCAGAAATTTCGAAAGCGAAAATCCCGCAATTCCCGCACCCAGTAACACCAGCATGCTTAACGCGAATCGCCCCTTCTTCGATATGTTTCCCAGGCTCGCCACCCCCAGCGATCCGACAATCGATCCCACTCCCATCAGCGATAACAGGTTCCCGTACGTCTCCGGGCCGCGATGGAAAATGTCTTTCACGAACACCGGAATATACGTCCGCATCGGCATGCTGAGGAACGTCATCGCGAACGCCAGGATGATGAGCGCAACCATCGCCCCTTGGCGCCAGATGAAGTGAATTCCCTGCTTCAGGCTCTTGAACATCGATTCGCCCGACTTCTCCGGCAGGTACCGCGCGCTAATGATCGACAAGGAAATAACCGGTGCGAGGAACGAGAGCGCGTTCAGGCCGAAGCACCATTTCTCTCCGAGATGGGCCAGAGTAATCCCCGCCAGCGCCGGACCAACCGTCACTGCCAAATTGAATTGAATGGAGTTCAGCGCGATGGCATTCGGCATGTCGTCGCGATCGACCAGCGTCGGGATCAGCGCCTGATATGCGGGTCCGCCAAAAGCCTGTGCGAAGCCCGAAACGAACGAGAGACAGAGGATCGGCCAAACGTGTGTCAGGCCGAAGGCCACGAGAATCGTCAACGTCGCAGCGCTCCCCATCTGTATGTACTGCGACACCAGTAGAATCTTGCGGCGCTCCGTCCGATCTGCCACAACTCCGCCGATAATCGAGAAGAGAAAGATCGGAATGCCCGCCAGGAATTGATCGAGCGCCAGCAAGCGTGGCGAGTGGCTCAAACGATAAATCAGCCATCCCTGCGCGACGATCTGCATCCACGTGCCGATGCTCGACATGCAGGCACCGATCCACATGAGACGGAAATCGCGATAGTGAAAGGCCTTGAAGACTCGGCGGAACGTCGAGGTTTGGATTTGGTCGGGAGCGGCCACAGTTCAGGTCTATATCTTCGCACGAGACGAGGTCAGCAAGACTCAGATGCTCGTCAGCAGCCCACGGTGCGTTTTTTCTTCCCTCCCGTAGCCCCGTCCTTGTCTCGCGTTGTTGGCGAGACAGGGCGGGGCTTTTGACTTTCCCGGCGATCCCACTCTACAGATCGCGTCCTCTCGAAATTTCAGTCCACCGCAAACGAACCGGAGATCGTGGCATGCTCACAAAACGAAGAGCAGCAAGCCTGTGGCTTGCTGCTCTATTCCCTGAGTTATTTTCAGCCGCAGTTACTGGTTGAGCGGATTGAATGTCAGGATGCCCGCTTCGGTAGTGGAGCAAACGCCCGCCGGGTCGACACGAACCACTGCATCTTCCTCAGCGCAGAAGCCACGAAGACCGGTCTGATTGATCACGATCGGCACCGCTTTTACGGTGTAGCCGACATTGACGCCACCGCCCACTGTGCCAGCGCCGGTGGTGAACAGGTAGCCGCTCTTGCCGCTACCAGCCGGGTTGCCGTTGTTAGCCAACACCGAATCAATCAAGCAGGCCGTGGCCTGTGCAGGCACGCAAGCCGCGCCGATCGCGCCACCCAAGCTCACCAGGTTCGCCGAAAAGCCGACCGTCGGATAGGTCGAGTTGTAAGTGACTTCAGCTGTGTTGATGGTACGGATGGACGCCACAGCAGACGCCTCATTGGCCGCCATGCGAGCGCGAAGTAGGTTCGGAATCGCGATTGCTGCAATGATCAGGATGATCGCCACAACGATCAGTAGTTCGATAAGTGAGAAACCTTTTTGCTTCTTCATTTTCCCTTTCTCAGTAATCTGAGATCGAATTCGATTTTTACTATCGTGTGAGCCCCAGCCCCACGTTTGGCCTCATTTCGGCACACTCGGTCAGTCAATGCTCTGCATGTGGGCCGCCACTCACATTCGCTCGAACGTTCAGCGGCTTTCGTCGTAAGTGCCTTGTTTCAGCGAGCCGGAATCACTCTTTTAGTAACCTGTTGGCTCTGCTTCATTTCAATGCGGCGGGAATTGGCAACAACCTGACAAATACTGTGAGTGCGACCAGACTTGTCGCGGAAGGTCGCCGGTGAGCGAAGTTGGGGGCTCGTTCGCCACTCCGACATCTTGCTTCCCCCGGAGCCAAAGCTGAATATAGGGATCGCGAAAGAGGGCCTTCACAAAAGTAACTTGCCCTTTGATCGCAAAACGGCGTCTAAATAGGGCAATGCAGAGTGGTTTCAAATCGCTAGTGACCGCGACCTGCGCGCTCGCCCTTTGTGGCGGAGGCCTGTCCCGGGCCCAGGGCACGAATCAGGCTTTACCTCCGGCCGCGAAGCCGGCGCACGTACCGGCAAAACCTACGAGCCTAAATGCTCGCGACCGTTCCTCGGTGATCGCCGTCGCGCTGCACTCCAAAAAGACGCGCGATGCGGGCCGTGATTGCTCGCATCTGGTGCACGCCATTTATGAGCGTGCTGGATTCCCGTACACCTATGCCGATTCCGATGATCTGTATGACGGTGTGCCCGGATTCCGGCAGGTATCGCACCCCCAACCGGCCGATCTCGTCGTCTGGCACGGGCATGTGGGGATCGTGATTCGTCCTTCAGGGCACAAATTCCTCAGTCTGCTGAGCAGAGGACCCGCCATTGACGACTACCAGAACGAATACTGGAAGAGCCGCGGACAGCCGCGCTTCTATCGCTATATAAAGCGCGATTCGTAAGCGCAATCCCCTCATAATTCCTCACCAAACGAGAGGCCCCGCCCTGTCTCGGTGGTTCGCGAGGCAGAGGCGGGGCACCCGAATGAATCCCGGATATCAGGCAGCGGCAGGGTGTCTGGTCATCCAGTTTTTGGCCGGGATGCTTCTGGGGAGAATTTCCAGATAGATCACCGCGTAGTGAAACGCTACCCCAGCAGCTGTAACTGTTGCGAGCGTCAGCGCGAATTCGGTCCACTTGGGAATGTAGTAATAGCCGGAACTCGCCTGGAATGCCGTGATCGAGACATTCAGCCGATTGGCCATAAATCCCATCGCTACCAGCGCACACGTACCGTAAAGCGCATTGGGGTTGTTGCGCACTTTAGACTGGCTCAGCAGGAATACCGGCGCGATGACGAACATCGCAATCTCAAACCAGAACAGGAGGCTCTTTTCCTTGTTGAGCTTCCCATCTTCGGAGAAGCGCAAGAAAAGCTCCTGCAAAGCCGAGTCTCGCTCCTTCTCTCGCTGCCGGATCGTCGCCTGCAGTTGTTCGAGTTCCTCACGGAGGCTCTCGCGCTCATGATGCTGGGCCCGGCAAAATCCAAAAAGCATTGCCAGCGCAACCATCAGAAAAGGAAGCACGACAGGGTAAACACCGCCTAAGCCCCCCTTTCCGAACATGCTTGGACGAGGTTCACCGCGGGAGAAATGTCAGGGAGTGGCGTCCGGTCTGGGCTTGAAAAGGTCGAACCGCTGCCGCGCCAGTCTTCTCAGCTCGCGTTGGTGCCTCACTGACCTTTATAGGCCGCCGGAGGATACGGGACTGTGATCCGCATCACTGGAAGCAGTGTTCGGAATTGCCTTTGCTTTCCTAGCGTGGCGTTATACATCCTGTATGCTGAATTATCAGGGGCACACAGCGGAGAGAATTTAAAACCATGTCACCACGCCCTTACAACATGGAAAAACGGCAGGCAGTCGCGAGCGAGACCCGCACTCGCATTCTCGAGGCTGCCCGGCACCTGCTCGCCACGGAATCCGAAACCGATCTATCCATGGAAGCGATCGCGCGGCGGGCAGATGTCTCCAGGCTCACCCTCTACTACCAGTTCAACTCCCGTACCGGTCTGCTGGAAGCTTTGTACGACCACCTTGCAAATCGGGGCAATATGCGGCGCATGCCAGAAGTGTTCCTGGAGCCCGACCCAGCCGCAGCGATTGACAAGCTTGTAAGCATCTTCGTTGGATTCTGGGCCTCCGACCCGGTAGCTCTCCGGCGGTTGCGCGCCATAGCCGTCCTCGATCCTGAGATTGCCAAAGGTATACAGGCGCGGGACGCCCGCCGTGCTCACATTGCCGGAGAGATATTAAAACGGATGGACAGAGCGGGAAGGAAAAAGTTCACGGAGCACCAGCTTAACGCCGCAGCGAGCGTGCTCAGCATGCTTACTGGCTTCGCCACGTACGATGCGTTGGCGAGCGCAGGCCACAGCCAGAAAGAGATTGTCGCCATCATCGCCCGCCTGACGCGTTGTGCCGTAAGTTAACGCTTATCGATTCAGTTCGTTCGACCACTGCGCGGGTGCTTTTGCATCCGGTAGTAGCAGTCGACATGTACGCTCTGTCCCGACTTGAGAAGTACAGGCGGCTGTCCGCGCAGAGGCAGTTCGCAAAGCGCACAGGTACGTTCTGCTCGTTTCTTATGGCTGATGGCGGGTGGGTGCGAAATGGATCCGAATTTCAGGCTGCCGTCGGCGGACATGGTCTACTCCTCCGAAATCCAGCGCACGGCTACGAACGCGGCGATGACACGGAAATTCTAGACTACCTACAGGGTGGACTGCAGGGAATCGGGTAAATCGGGTAGGGATACCGTGTCGCGCTGCGTTTCTTGGGACCACATTGCAGTGTGACGCCCGTCACAGAGAGCGCCTCGGCGGCTGCCACCTAAGATGACCTTAGCGAATGGCACGGAGACTCAGGGCGGGGATTCTGGGGTACGGACGCATCGGCCGTGCCTTTGTCGCTGCCCTCGAGCAGAGCGAGCTTTGGGAGGTCTCCGCGGTCTACGACATCAGCCCGCCTGCCCGTCAGCTCGCACGGCAGAATGTCCCCAACGCCGCCGTCTACGAAGCTCCCGATCCCATCTTCACCGACCTCTCTATCGATGTGGTCGGCCTGTTCACCCTGGCAGACGCGCGGCCGCAGCAAATCCGCCAGGCACTGGCATGCGATAAGTATGTTCTGGCGGAAAAACCTCGGCGCCGACGTGGCCCCGGAATGGCAACTGGTGCGCGAGATCGAGGCCAGCGACCGCTTCGTCGCGGTCAACCTTTTCAATAAGAATGCGTGGTATGACAAAGATATACAGAGGTTTATCGCAAATGGCCAGATTGGTGATCTGGCTGTGATCCGTGTCTGCCACATGACGCCCGGGCATATGCCCATGGAAGGACACGATCCCGAAGGGCCGCCCTTTCACGATTGCGGTATGCACTATGTCGACGTCGCCCGCTGGTACGCCAACAACGAATACAAGACCTGGCATGCGCAAGGCATTCGCATGTGGGACTACAAGGATCCTTGGTGGGTTCAGGTGCACGGCACATTCGCCAACGGAATCGTGTTCGACCTCACTCAGGTCTTCGTCTACGGCCACCTCGCGAAGCAGCAGCCGCACAACTGCTATCTGGACGCGATTGGCACCAAGGGCGTCGCCCGCATGCGGCATGACTTTTCTACGGCAACGGTAGAGTTTATATGGGGTGGGCGAAACGGTGTACAAAACGGCCCCGTTCAATGACAAGAAACTTGATGTGATGGTTGATGTCTTTGCTCGCTCTGTGGTCGCCGGTAAGAACCTCGGATTCCCGCAGGCCCGCGACAGCGTGATTGCCTCAGAAGTCAGCTGGGCGATGCTCAACGACGCCATCGCAAACCAGCCATCGGCACGGGGAACGCCGGAAGAGATGCAGCAGATTCTCACGCATCGCCGCAGTCTAATCGACGGATTTGGGACTCCCAGTGAAGACCGAGGAGCAGCCTGACGGCACGCTGGTGTCGAGCTGACTTCCTAGAGGGTATAATGCAGAGTTTTCCAAGGCGCTCTGCGGTCGAGCCCCCCGGTCTGCGGCCCTTCCTTGCGTGGATCACACAGAGCACAGGCTCATGAGTGCGTTGGTACGCTGATCATCCCCATTCGTATGTCGCTTAAGGGAGCCATTGACCTGCTGCAATAAGGGGTTGGCGGTTTGTTTGCGGGTAGCGTGTGCTGGTTGCAGTTCGTGCTGAAGGAGGATTCTTGAGACTTTTACCCCGCGACGAGAAATTTTTCGAGTTGTTCGCCGAGCTTTCCAGCTACCTGACGGAAGGGGCAAAGCTGCTGCGTAGTATCCTGGAAGATCCACGCGACTTGGGAATGCGGGTCGAGCAGGTCCAGGCAATCGAGCACAAGGCCGACCGCACGACCCACGCCATCATCTCCAAGCTCAATCAGAGCTTCATCACGCCCTTTGACCGCGAGGATATTCACCGGCTGGCATCCTCGCTGGACGACGTACTCGACTTCACCAACGCCGCGGCTCACCGCCTGGTGCTCTACAAAATTACCCAACCGCCGCCCGTGGCCGCCGAACTTGCCGGGTTGATCGTGTTACAAAGCGAAGAACTGGCGCGCGGCGTATCCCTACTCGAGAAAAATGGCTCCGTTTTGAAGCACTGCGACGAAGTTAACCGACTAGAGGATGAAGCCGACCACATAAGCCGGCGCGCCATCGCGCTTTTGTTCGACACCGAGAAGGATCCGATCCAGCTCATCAAGTTCAAAGAGTTGTACGAGGTGCTGGAAATGGCCACTGACAAGGCGGAAGATGCGGCCAATGTCCTCGAAGCCATCGTGCTCAAGAGCGCTTAGTCGAGATCTGCAACAACGGAGACGAGACCCACTTCGCCCATGCATGCCGACGTTCTGCTGGTCCTGATCACAATTCTGGTGGCGCTGATTTTCGATTTCGTGAATGGATTTCACGATTCCGCGAACAGCATCGCCACCGTGGTGTCCACCCGGGTGTTGTCTCCGCGACTGGCAGTCGTATGGGCGGCGTCATTTAACTTTCTCGCGGCGTTCTTTCTGGGAACCGCGGTGGCCAAGACCATCGGCAGCGGCATGATCCGCCTGGAGTTTGTGGATCAATTCGTGGTGCTGGCCGGACTCTTCGGCGCGATCGCCTGGGATCTGCTGACATGGTGGTGGGGGCTGCCGACCTCATCGTCGCACGCATTGATCGGAGGCTACGCCGGGGCGGCGATGGCGCGCGCGGCTTTTCGCTATGGGGTCGCAGCCATGCCGAATGTCATTATTCCGCATGGCTGGACCAAGACTCTGATCTTCATCGTCGTCGCACCCCTGGTGGGGCTGATCTTGGGATTCGTCTTTATGCTCTCGGTGTACTGGATCTTCCGACGCTCAGCTCCACAGCCAGTCGATCGGTTGTTCCGGCGTTTGCAATTGATCTCGGCGGCCGCATACAGCCTGGGCCATGGCGCCAATGATGCGCAGAAGACCATGGGGATCATTGCCGGTGCGCTCTACACCGGCGGCTTCATGACCCGGCAAGATATGGTGGGCAGCTGGGGACGCCTGCGTTGGCCGATCATCCTGGCGGCGCATGCGGCCATTGCATTGGGTACCTACCTCGGCGGATGGCGCATCGTCAAAACCATGGGACAACGGATCACCAAGCTCAAGCCCGTAGGCGGCTTCTGTGCCGAAACGGCAGGCGCATTGACGTTGTTTGGAACGGCTTTGGCCGGCATCCCGGTGAGCACCACTCATACGATTACCGGAGCCATCGTCGGCGTAGGAGCAGTACACCGCTTATCGGCCGTGCGATGGGGCGTGGCCGGACGCATCATCTGGGCATGGATCTTCACCATCCCCGCCTCCGCTGTGATCGCCGGAGTGACCTACGCCATCATGAACAAGCTTTCCTGAGTAGATAGGATTTGAGATCTGGGGTGCCCCATCCTTGTCCCGCCGGTTTTTGGCGGGACAGGGTGGGGATTTTGACTTTCTGGAATTCTTACAATGAAGCTACCGCGAGCAAAACGATCCGAAAGATAACCTACGGCTCGCGCACCGAACTCGGAACGCCCGCCTTCCGGGCCTCCTCGCGCAGATCTTCCAACTTCTGCTTGGCGTCATCCAGCGCCTTTTGTTTGTCGGCGATCTGCTGCTTGTACTGGGCGTCCTGCTTGTCCCAATCGGCGGAGTTGCGCAGCCGGTTGCCTACGTCGCCATACATCGCCGCGGCGCGAATCTGATACTCGCGCTGCACCACGTCGAGCTCGCGGGTCAGCAAATCGATGGTTTCCTGTTGCGCCTTGAGCCTGTCGCCCCACTGTTTCCAGGCAGCCTCTTTCTGGGCCTGATCCATCTTGCTGGGATCGGCTGGCGGCGCGCCGCCTTCAGCCTTGGCCGGAGCGGCATTGGCAGTTTCTGCCGGCTTCGATTCGGCCGGTGCGGCGGCCTCCGCCCCTGGTGCCGGAGTATTTCCCACAACAGAAAGCTTGTCTTCCTTGGGCAGGTTGTCGTTGTCAAAAACCTTTTTCTTCGGCTTCGCGTCAGGCTCCTTGCGAACCTGGCGTGCGTAATCGCCCAACGACTGGCCTGCGGGCGAAGCCTGCGAGGTCGATGTTTGGGCCTGCAGCCCACCGCTGAGGCCTGCCACACTGAGGTAAAGTGCGATCCCGAGTCCTAACGCTGCGCTATGTCTCATAGTCCACCTCTTCTTCTTCCTGAACTTTAGTCTCGTTGCTGCAGGGCATCCGCCCCTCGTACGCTACAGCACTATTTCGAACTAGCAGACGACGCACTTGCCTTTGGTTTTGTCGTCAAGAATCCACCGATCGTCCGATCCAGCTGCGCTGCTTCATGTGCGATGTCGGTTGCGATCTCCTCCGCCATCTCCGGATCGCGGTTGTTCGCCAACTGCTGCGCATAGCCCGAGATCGTTGTAAGGGACGTCCGCAACTGCAGCGCCATCTCCGCCGAAATCTCTCCCTGCAGTTCCTGCTGCCGGCGAATATTCTCCAGTTCCGTCAGATCGTTGATCAGGCACGTGACTCCAAGCAGGTTGCCATCCGCCGCCGGAACTTGCGAAATCGTCATGGAGAGATACCTCTTCTCGCCCGCCGGCGTCTTGTAGTCCGCTTCAACCTGACGCCGTTTGATGCCTTCGCGAAGCACCGTATGGATCTCAGCGGCTATACCGATCGCCTGCTCCCGGGTCTCATCCGGAAAAACGCCATCCATGGATTTCGCACCGTAAACCTCGGCCCCGCGGAACATATCTTCCGCGCTCATTCCAGTCGTCGACGCGAACCCAAGAATCGCTTTGGCCGCCGGATTCGCCGTCTTGACCAACCCGTTTGCCCCGAACACCAGCACCCCGCAGGAAAGATTTGCGAGCACCGCATGGCTGAAGTTTTCGCTGGTGCGCGCCCTCTGCTGCTCTGCCTGCGACTGCACAAGCAATTCATGTTTCTGCTGCTTCAGTTGCTGGATCACCGTGTTGTACAGGTGCAGCGGCAAAGTATCGAGCGAAAGAGCCGTCCCGTCGGGGATATCGGATTCGTCGGCAATGCGCTTCCTCATCCGCCGCATGAGAAATAACGCCAGGAAAAAGGCAAACCCTGCGCAGAACAGCACGATGGCCGCGCGCAGGAACACCGGACTTGCCAGAATCTTCAGAAAAACCTCCCGTACCAGTGAAGAAACCGCTCGCCAAAGAACAGCGCCACCAGCGCCATGCTGCCTAGGAACACGCCAAACGGCATCTGATAATTGCGGTACACAAGCTGGGCCGACTGCCACGCCCGCCGCCGCGCCGCTGCCCCATCGGCAAATCGCCTGGCAAAACGGCGCGTCCTCTTCAGCCACACAATCAACACGGCACTCAGTCCAAAGATCGAGCCCACGATGGACGCGGTGAAGATCGTCAATACCGTAAGCTTGATGCCCAGAAACACCCCCACCATGGCCATCAGCTTCACATCGCCGAAACCCATGCCTTCCGTACCACGCCAGCGCAAATAGATCGCGCCCACTCCGTAGATAAACGCAGCTCCCGCCGCCGCCCCCAGCAAGGAGTCGAGCAACGAGAACAGCCGCGAAGAAATGTCTCCGCTGAACGGAAGGTTCATCACTCCCGGAAGAAACTGCGACAGCAAATCATTAACCGGGACGAACACACTGAAAGCCACACCCAGCGCCAATCCGGTCAGCGTTAACTTGTCGGGCAACAGCTTGGTTTCCGCGTCGGTAAAGATCAGCCCCAGCACCAGGAATCCAAACAGGCAATATTTCAACGTCGAGAGCGTGGTTCCGAAATACCAATAGCAAATGAGAAACAACAAGCCGGTCAGCAGCTCGATGAACAAATACCGCGCCGAGATTTTCGCCTTGCAATGCCGGCATCGGCCACCCAGAATCAGCCAGCTCAGCACCGGCATGTTGTCGTATAGCGCAATGCCTTTCTTGCACTTGGGGCATGCCGACCGTGGCGTCACAACAGAAATCCCCAGCGGCAGCCGGTAGATACACACGTTCAGAAAGCTGCCGAAGGCCAGCCCGAGGACAAACATCGCCGCTGCTAGAACAGGATCCACGCAGTCTCGAAATGCGCTCCCTAGCTCGGCTTACACCAACGTGCAAGCCTCTCCCGTAGAACGCAGAAATTCTCAGTTCTTGGTTGGATTATAAGTCGACCACTCGGGTGAGGACTAAGGTACCGAAGTCACTGGCCATGCGGCCAAGGTCCAGTAAGCCATTGACCATCCGGGGCTTACACTTCTCGGCGGCAACTTGAGGTCGAAACCCCCGTTGCTGGTGGGGTGCCTCAGGTAAGCGTCGGGCGTCAAGTCTGTGACCTCAGGAGTCCGAGCCCCTAAAGCCAAACGCCTGACGCCTTGACGTTCGAGAGTGGGTGTCGGGACTTACTTTGTCTGCAGAGTCTCCAGGTAGTCCACCAGATTCGCAATCCGTTGCTGCACCTGCGCCTCATGCCCTTGGCTGATGCTGGAGAACAGTGGTCCCCAAACCGGCATATCCTGGCTGCCGTGGGACGCGGTGATCGACTGTCCGCGAAGGACGGCGGCCACATGTGACGCCGGATACTTTCCTCCACTCTTCTTTGCCAGAGCGGTAAGGTCCGCGGGGTTAGTCTTCATCGCCGAAGCCGCGGGGCGCGATGGCGACGGTTAACAGCATCACCACACCTGCGGCCACACTGATGAATTTCATTACACGCATATGATTCCTCCAGGGCTTCAGCGCCCAATACAGCCACAACAGCGCAGTCTAGGCGCGCTCTAATGAGAGGAATGGGATCGAAATCACGATAGGGTGTGACGGGTGAGCGCCCAATAAACATGGGGACTGAACCGTCGCGGATTCAGCGGCTTGCTTCCCGACCAACGCTGGCAGACCCGTAGCGCCGGCGTCCCGCCGGTCTGACGAGGGCGTCTCGCCTCCGCTGCGTGCCTCACGGAAATACAAAGTGCAGCAGCTCGCCTTCCAGTGCGACCGCCGCCGCATCTTGCTCAGGAAATTTGCCGGCCCACCGGTTCCAGTCCGCCCTCACCAGCCGGGTTTGCGCGATCGGATTCGCAATCCACCCCTCGACCGTCTCTTCGCGCCGATACACCGAGAAGGCACGCACACTCGCCGGAATCGCCTCCAACTTCCATTCAAACAAACTCGCCGCCAGCGCTTCCGTCACCGATTCCCGTGGATCCAGACTGAAAATCCATTCCCCGCGCATCGTTTGCAGATCCGGCATTCCCGGGCTTGCCCTCAGGATCTTTGCGCCATACTCGCGTGCCACCTCGCTGGTTCCGTCGTTCGAGTCATGATCAATGACCACGATCTCATCGCACGGAAACAGCATCTCAAGCGCCCTTCCCAACCGCAGGGCGTCATTGTGTGTATGCAGCAGCGCCGTGATACTAGGCATAACCTGCCACAGAGTTTACGCGAATCCAATAGTCGTTTGAAAAGCGAAAACCCGAAACCACGAAGGACACAAAGGAACACGGAGGAATTCTCATTTTCCTTCGTGCTCCTTCGTGTCCTTCGTGGTTAATGAATTGAGCGGCCGCCCAGCAAAGTCCTACAAACTTCGCAGGAAGTTCAGCAAGTCCTGCTGCTGCGAACTGCTCAACGCGTTGTAGTTGTTGATCACCGCGTTCGCCTCCGAATTGCACACGTTACTGGAAAACTCAGGTTCGTACACGCTATTCGTGGTCAGCACATAAAACAACTGCGCCGTCGAAACCTGGGTGCAGTAAGAGTTGGTAGCGAAGTAATGGGACCGAATCGCCGACACCAGGTCTGTCGTGCGCCCATCATGCAGGAAGAAGAGTCTCTGACCCAGTCCCCACAACGGAGCCGTGCGGAATTGATCCGCCCCGGCGCCGCCCTGCTCAATGCCATCGGCCAGGCCAGCGCCCATATGATGCAGCGCGAAATCCGAGTACGGATGATACGTCACATTCGACATCCCCGTGAACCCCGATGCTGCGGTGGTAAGCGAGGGTGAGTGACACAGATTGCAGCCGATCTGGCTGAACAGATTCTGGCCGTTGGTAATCGAGGAGTTCGGCGGCGCCGGCGTAGGCGGTGCCGAAAGACGCATAAACAGCGCGAAATTCGCGACATCGGAAGACATTTCCGAAACCGTGCCCACCGTCGTTCCGAAGTTCGCGCTGCTATGGTTGGGATTTAGGATGTTGCTCGAATCCTCCGGCGTGGCGTTGAATACGCACCCCACGGTGGTGTTGCGCTCGTTAGGGAATCCTTCGTTGGTGACTCCCTGTTCGACGTTGTAGGCTTCGGAAGCGAAAATCAGCAGCGACTTGTTCTGCGCTTTCCATCCAAAACGCGTGATCGTGCCATCATTCCCGCTTGTGTTAAAGCTGCCCCCGATGCCCAGGTTGTAGCGGGTATTCGATGTCGAATTCAGATTCGCTTGCAGCGTCCCGTCCGGCGTGTTCTCCACTAACCCCAATCCGAACACTGGCGTGGGAATTCGGAAGATCACATTTCCGTACGACAGTTGGTATGTGAAGTTCGGTTGCGCCAGATTGCAACCACTCGCATCCGAGCGCCCCTTGATGGTGTATAGAGCGTGCACTCCTCCATCCAGCACCGAATACACGTTGGTCGGATCGGTGGCGACGAACCGCGCCTCGCGCACCGGACCACTGGCCGTGATGAACGATGGCACGGTGTTTGTGGCGCCATCAAGCTTCGCCAGCGCAATCTGTGGATTGGGCACCGGATTCTGCGGACTGTTTTGACCCGGGCTGCTGCCGCCGACTGCCGGTTGTGCGTGACACATCGCACAACTATTGCCGTTGAACGTCGGCCCCAGTCCCGAGCCCGCTTCAATCGTGCCTGAGACTGAATCCACCTCCTGGAATCGTGCCAGCGCCTGGAGGAAGGTCTGTTGCTCATTGGCGTTCAAGGTTGAGAAATAACTTCCTGCGCCAGCAGTTCCTGCGCGCGGACCTGGATCTTTCGCTTGTCCCACGGCGACGGGGACAAAGGTTGACAGCAGAACGGCTGCAATAAACACACTTCGAGCATTCCCCGCTGGGGGGAGGATATACGAGCGGAGCATGACTCCTCCTTTCAGGAGTTAAATTGAAGGGTCCCCAATTAGATTGGTGCGCGAGACTGCTTCGGCATCGGAACGTGCGGGTGCAGGGGCGTCCGGATGCTGCGCAGGGTGGAAGGTTTTTAGTTCGGAATGCCGCAGCCTGAAAAAAAATCTGTACGCAGTTACGGAGTCAGAACAGCGGCGTTGGCCAAAGACACTCCAAGATCAAGATTTCTCTCAGGGATATCGCATTTGGTTAGGGGTCCGGACGGCGGCCGAAAAACTCACCAAAACGCGACCAAGCTGTTCCGAAAAACGAAGTGGTTGATCCAAAGCGAACGCCAGCCGCGTAGCGGCAATATGTGAAAGCCCGGCACGGAAGTGCTGGGAAGACACCAGAAAAAAACGAGTCCGCTTTAGCGGACGGCACCCTTCTTCGTACCAATTACGAACCGCGCCAGCGATTTCGAATCCACCCTACTGCTGACCGGACAACTTCTGCCGGTTAGCATCACTCGGCGCCGCCTGCACCACCGTGACCGGTTGTTGCAAGGTAAAGTTCAGCACCGTCTCCGACGGCAGCTTGATCTGCTGGCTCTTGCTGGCTGCCTGTACGCCACCGCCGACACCAGCTCCCGCCGCCGCTCCGATCGCGGCTCCCTTGCCGCCTCCCGCAATCGCTCCGATGATGCCGCCGATTGCCGCTCCCGCGCCAACCTTCTCCGCGGTATTCTTCCCGCGCGAACTGCCTTGTTTCTTATATTGATCGGTCTGGATGTTGTAGGTTTTACCGCCCGAAGTCAAGCTGTCGAGCTGCATCACCACCGAAGACTGCCCGGCAAACTTGCCGGCACTCTTCACTTCGATCAGGTGTCCGACCAGCTCCACTCCCGCCGGAACCGCTTCTTCTCCGTCAGACGTCAGAGGCGCATTCAGCGTCGCATGAAACGTGTCCCCGGTCTGATTCTTCTCGCTGTCGATGGGATCAATGAGCCGCACCGTCAACTGCGTACCTTGATCGATGATCAGCTTCTTCGGAGCAGGAGGTGGAGGCGGCGGCTCCTGCGCCGTGGCTGTACTTGCGGGCGGAGGCGGAGCGTTATTGTAAATCTGCCCCGGGGCGCCGTCTTCGCCCGTCGGGCCCGCAGAATTGTCCGCCGATTTGTGGCTTGCCTCTGAGTCATGCCGGGCTTTGCTCGATTTTGCCGACTTGGCCGGCTTCGTCGTGCTGGCTGGCGGAGCGCTGGAAGCAGGAGAACTGGCAGCGGGAGCGCTGGCCGGCACGTCCGCCGCCGGAGGAGCCATATCCGCAACCGCGGTCGGCTTCCCGATGTTGCTGACTTCGAGATTATTGATCACGGTTTTGACGCCCGCGATGCTGGCGGCTTGCTTACCCGCCGCTTCGCGCTGCGCGTCGTTGTCTACGGTGCCCGACAGTGTCACCACACCACTCTCGGCCTTCACCGCGAGTTGCTTGCTTCCCAGGCCCGAGTCCTGGCTGAATTTGTTCTGGATCTCGCTGGATATCTTCGTGTCGTCCGGCTTCTTCGCGCAGCCCACTCCAATTCCCAAAATAACGGCCAATAACAAACCGATAATAAGCGGAGAATTTCTTTTCATACGTTCGACTCCCGACACCGGCCGATCAGAAACCGCCTGTGTCTCCCCTCAGTTTAGATGCTCCGAGGCTTCCATGCAGATGTAAGCGCAGGAACCACGCGCAGCGACCCCAGAACCACATAGGTTAAACTTGGTTATCGCAAGGGGCCCGTAGCTCAAAAGGACAGAGCATCGGATTTCTAAT